>Ga0208269_100092_pt1 | contig 67310 bp, 55 predicted proteins | sample LakWasMe88_LOW11_2_FD_183912 | JGI IMG/M metagenome (GOLD analysis project Ga0208269, IMG submission 183912) | Freshwater sediment methanotrophic microbial communities from Lake Washington under simulated oxygen tension - Sediment Metagenome... | ecosystem: Environmental > Aquatic > Freshwater >...
ATCATCAAAAATGACAAAATCGTTGGTAGCGTGCTTTATGGGGATACCACGGATGGTTCGTGGTATTTTCAAATGCTTAGAGATGGCAAGGCAATCCATGAGATTCGCGATCACTTGATGTTTGGTCAAGATAGCCTTGGCAACACTGGTCACCAAGGCCAGGATAAAGCAGCAGCCATGACCAACGAGATGGAAGTGTGCGGCTGTAACGGTGTATGTAAAGGTACTATCGTTAAAGCAATTCAGGACAAAGGTTTATTCACTATCGATGATGTGAAGAAACAAACTAAAGCAGGTTCTAGCTGTGGTTCTTGCGTAGGCTTGGTTGAGCAGATTCTTGCTTCTACTTTAGGTGGTGGTTATGCGCCTCCGTCAACCAGCAAAGCAGTGTGTGGATGTACCACGAAGAACCACGAAGAAGTGCGTGCGGAAATCCGTACCCACAAATACTTGAGCATCCCGGATGCAATGCAAGGCATGGCTTGGTCTACACCAAACGGCTGTGCAACTTGCCGTCCAGCGCTTAACTACTACTTGCTTTCAACATGGCCACACGAGGCGAAGGATGATCCGCAATCGCGTTTCATCAACGAGCGTGTACATGCCAACATCCAAAAAGATGGTACATACTCAGTGATTCCACGTATGTACGGCGGTGTAACCACACCAGACCAACTCAGAAAAATTGCTGATGTTGCAGATAAATACGCAGTGCCTATGGTTAAAGTAACCGGCGGTCAACGTATCGACTTGCTAGGCGTGAAAAAAGACGACTTAGTCGATATGTGGAAAGACCTAGACATGCCATCTGGCTATGCTTACGGTAAGAGCATTCGTACGGTTAAAACTTGCGTAGGTTCTGAGTTCTGTCGTTTTGGTACACAAAACTCTACCCAATTAGGCATTGATATTGAAAAAGCATTTGACCATATGTGGGCACCACATAAAGTGAAATTTGCGGTTTCAGGCTGCCCACGTAACTGTGCTGAATCTGGCATTAAAGACGTTGGTATTATCGGTGTGGACTCAGGTTGGGAAATTTACGTAGGCGGTAACGGCGGTATTAAAACAGAGGCTGCGCACTTCCTATGCAAAGTGAAAACTTCAGAAGAAGTGATGGAGTACTCTGGCGCATTTATCCAGATCTACCGTGAAGAAGCGCGTTATTTAGATCGTACCGTGCATTGGATTGAGCGCGTAGGTCTAGAGTACGTGAAACAGCGTGTACTGGAAGATGCTGAAGGCCGTAAAGCTGCGTACGAGCGCTTGATTTACGCACTGCAAGGCGCATCTGACCCTTGGGCTGAACGCGTGAACAACCGTGAACAACATAAAGAATATGAAACAATTACTGTGTAATATTTAGTTTAAAGATTAGGAAACGACATAATGAAGTCTAGTTTTTGGAAATCAGGTCATACCCCGACCTTGCTATCATCCTTTTTATATTTTGATTTAAGCTTTATGGTGTGGGTAATGTTAGGCCCGTTAGCAGTGCAAATTGCGTCAGACCTACAGTTGACCCCGGCAGAAAAAGGCCTGATGGTGGCAACACCTGTGCTGGCAGGCGCCTTGTTACGTATTGTGATGGGCGTTTTGGTTGATCAAATCAAACCTAAAATGGCTGGTTTGATTGGCCAAGTAATTGTGATTGCAAGCTTGCTAACAGCATGGTTGCATGGCTTGCAAACCTTTCAACACGCATTAATGTTGGGTTTGGGTTTAGGCTTTGCTGGCGCAGCGTTTGCCGTGGCTTTGCCTTTGGCAAGCCGTTGGTATCCACCAGAGCACCAAGGTACAGCTTTGGGTATTGCAGGTGCCGGTAACTCAGGTACTGTATTTGCAGCATTGTTTGCACCTAGCTTAGCAGTTGCTTATGGCTGGAATAATGTGTTTGGCCTAGTGTTGATTCCATTAGCTATCGCGATGTTCGTTTACATCGTTTTTGCTAAAGATGCACCTGATGCACCACCTGCAAAATCATTAAGCCAATACATGATGATTCTTAAAGATAAAGACGCTTGGTGGTTCATGTTCTTCTACAGCGTTACTTTTGGTGGCTTTGTAGGTTTAGCTTCATCATTAACCATTTACTTTAATGACTTGTATGCATTAGGCCCAGTAGTGGCTGGTTACTGTACTGCTGCATGTGTGTTTGCAGGTTCACTGGTGCGTCCATTAGGTGGCTGGTTAGCTGACCGTGTTGGTGGTATTCGTACTTTGTTAACGATGTATATCCTAGCTTCAGTTTTGTTGGTAATCATGAGTTTCGGTCAACCAACTTACCAATCAGCACTGATGGTGATTATCCCAACCATGGCAATCTTGGGCATGGGTAATGGTGCGGTGTTCCAGTTAGTGCCACAACGTTTCCGTAAAGAAATCGGTGTGATGACTGGTTTGGTGGGTATGGCAGGTGGCGTGGGTGGTTTTTACCTAGCTTCTAGCTTAGGTGTTATTAAACAGGCAACTGGTAGTTACCAAGTAGGTATATTGATTTTTGCTGGATTAGCTGCTTTAGCGGTATTGGGCTTAACTGGTGTTAAAACACGCTGGCGTACAACTTGGGGTGCAGCAACAACTGCTAAGGTATAACCCGAAAGTAAGCTATAAACCCCAAGGCATCAAGCTAAGTATCGAAGTAAAATATGTCACTTAAATTCACTGTTGGTCAGTCTAGCCTTACCGGGCCTAGAGCACGTAATGAAGATTATGTTGGAGTGGTAACGCCATCAGGTGAGCAATTAAGTGTGAAGGGTGCGCTTTTTGCCATCGCAGATGGTGTAAGTGGCAATGCCGGTGGTGGTGAAGCTTCTGAAATGACGGTACGTACTGTCACTACAGATTACTACGCCACACCGGATACTTGGGAGCCGTTAACCTCTCTAGATAAAGTGCTGGTGGCCGCTAACCGCTGGTTAATTGCACAGGCTAACGCCAACAGTGCCATGGCTGGCATGGCAACCACCTTGTCTTTACTCGTGTTGCGTGGTCAGCGCTATTACGCTGCGCATGTTGGCGATACGCGTATCTATCTATTACGCAATGGCGTACTAAAGCAACTGACTACCGATCATGTGTGGGATAGGCCGGATATGCGTCACGTTTTAAAACGTGCTGTAGGGCTGGATCGGCATCTTGAGGTGGATTTTTCTGAAGGTGCTTTGCAAGAGGGCGATGTGTTCGCTTTAATGAGCGACGGCGTGTGGGATAGCGTCGGTGAGCAAACCATCCATAAGGTGTTAGGCTTATACAACAACCCGCAGATGATGTGCGATCACCTGACTAAAGCCGCGATTGAAAAAGGCAGTCAAGATAACTCTACCGCGGTGGCGTTACGGGTAGAAGCGCTGGGTGAAGATACTTTGCTGGAGCTGTTAGCTGGCGGTAGGCATCTTGCTGTGCCAGATAAGCTCAATGTAGGTGACCTGATTGATGATTTTGAAGTGCTTGAGGTCATGTATGAGTCGCGCGCCAGCTTGCTGTATAAGGTCAGACACACCGCGACTAAACAATTCTTTGTACTGAAAACCTTACAGCCGGCACTGGCGACAGATACCGAGAGCTGTAATGGCCTGTTGAATGAAGAGTGGCTGGCGAAGCGTGTGGTTTCTCAATATGTGCCGCAAGTGTTTCCTGTCTCTATAGAAAAGCGCAGCAAACTTTACTACGTGATGAGCTGGCATGAAGGCTCAACACTGCAGCAGCGTTTAGATAGCGGGCATCACTTTACGGTGGCAGGTATCGGTAAGGTGGGCGTAGATATGATGCGTGGTATTGGCGCATTGCATCGTTTAAATATCGTACACCGTGATATTAAACCTGCTAATGTGCATCAAGGCAGTGACCAGCGCCTGCGTATTTTAGATTTAGGGGTGGCTTTAAGTATGCAGACCACTAAATCGGATGTGGTGCAAAACCCGGGCACACCTAGCTACATGGCGCCAGAATTGTTTGAAGGTGAAGTGGCAACACCGCAGAGTGATATTTATGCGGCTGGCGTTACGCTGTATCATTTACTGACACGCAAGTATCCGCATGGTGAAATAGAGCCTTTTCAGAATCCGAAGTTTGGCAGTCCAACTGCCCCAACCAGATACCGCCCAGATATTCCGTACTGGTTAGAGAATATAGTATTAAAAGCAGTTGCAACGGATCCTAAGCAGCGCTTTGAAACTGCTGAAGAAATGTTGCTGGCATTAGAACATGGCGAATTAAAGCCCATTTTGCCGCCCACACGTACACCATTGATTGCACGTGCTCGGCTGGTTAAGTGGCAATGGATAGCGATATTCTCGCTTATCTTGAATTTTTTATTGATTTATTTATTAGCTGTTTCATGATTTAACTTGATATAAAGGTAGGACTAAAATGAGTAATTGGGTAAGAGTTGCACCTCTTGAAGAAATCCCTAAATTAGGTGCACGCGTAGTGCGCAGCAAAGAAGTTGATATCGGTGTGTTTCGCTTAGAAGATGACCGTATCTACGCAGTGAATAACAGCTGCCCACACAAAGGTGGCCCGCTGTCAGAAGGTATTGTGTATGGTGATAGAATCGCTTGTCCATTACATAGCTGGAAAATCAGCCTGGTGGATGGTAAAGCGGACGAGCCAGATGTAGGCGAGACCGCATGTTTTAATACTAAGATTGAAGATGGCGTAGTTTATTTAGAATTAAAAGAGTAATTGATTTGATTAAGCAAACTAAAAGTACTTGTTGTTATTGCGGCGTTGGCTGCGGGGTGATTATTCACTCCGAAAACGACAAAATTATCGATGTTAAAGGTGATCCAGAGCATCCGGCAAACTTTGGGCGTTTGTGTACCAAAGGCTCTACGCTGCACCTTTCAGCCAAGCTGGATACTCGCCTGCTTTACCCTGAGCTGCGCACCAATCGTGATTTACCACGTAAGCGCGCTACATGGGATGAGTCGCTCGACCTGGCGGTTGAGAAGTTTGCAAAAACAATAGAAACACATGGTCCTGATAGTGTTGCTTTTTATCTTTCTGGGCAATTACTCACTGAAGATTATTACGTATTTAACAAACTGGCTAAAGGCTTGATTGGTACGAACAACGTAGATACTAACTCGCGTCTGTGCATGTCATCTGCCGTTGCTGGTTATAAAGTGACTTTGGGCGCAGATGCACCGCCAGCCTGCTATGAAGACATCGATCATACTGAATGTTTATTGATTGCAGGCTCAAACACCGCGTTTGCGCATCCGATTATTTATCGCCGCATTGAAGCTGCGAAAGAGAAAAACCCTAATTTAAAAATAGTGGTGGTTGACCCACGCCAAACTGACACAGCCAAGGCTGCAGATTTGCATTTAGCAATTTTGCCCGGTACTGATGTTGCGCTATTTAATGGCATGCTGCATGTCATGTTGTGGGAAGGTATGCTGGATCATGCCTATATCGATGCCTATACCAATGGTTTTTCTGAGCTAAAAGAAACCGTACGCGAATACACACCTAAAATGGTGGCCGATATTTGCGGCATTAAAGAAGCGGATATCATTACTGCGGCCAAATGGTTTGGTAAAGGCCCAAGCCTTTCTATGTACTGCATGGGCTTGAATCAGTCTGTTCACGGTACGGAGAAAAATGCTGCGCTCATCAACCTGCATTTGGCTACAGGGCAAATTGGCAAACCTGGCGCTGGGCCGTTCTCTCTGACCGGCCAGCCTAATGCTATGGGTGGACGCGAGGTAGGCGGTATGGCCACGCTGTTATCAGGCCATCGTGATTTAGCCAATGCAGAGCATCGTGCAGAAGTAGCTAAACTCTGGGGCGTAGATAGCGTGCCGGAAGCCCCTGGTAAATCTGCCATTGAAATGTTTGATGCAGTAAAAGAGGGCAGTATTAAAGCGCTTTGGATTGCCTGCACTAACCCTGCGCACTCCATGCCAGACCTGAATAGCGTGCTAGAAGCATTAGACACTGCTGAGTTCGTGGTGGTACAAGATGCCTTCAATAATACTGAAACTGGTCAATATGCCGATGTGCTGTTACCCGCTAGCACATGGGGTGAAAAAGAAGGCTCAGTGACTAACTCTGAGCGCCGTATCACGCGCGTGAATCCAGCGGTTGCCACTCCTGCAGAGGCACGCCATGATTGGGAAATCGTAGTGGATTTTGCGCAACGCTTAGAGAAAAGGCTCGCAAAGAATAGTGCGTTATTCCCCTATACCACTACTGAGCAAATCTTTAATGAGCACCGTGAAACTACTCGCGGGCGCGACTTGGACATTACTGGCTTGAGTTATACTTTGCTCAACGAGCAAGGCCCACAACAATGGCCATTTAAAGAGGGTGATGTCACAGGTAAAGCACGTCTGTATGCCGATGGCGTGTTCCAAAAACCTGATGGTAAAGCACAGTTTGTGAATGCCGTGTATAAAGGCACTGCTGATAAAACAGATGCACGCTACCCATTGCACCTGCTCACCGGCCGTTTACGCGACCAATGGCATGGTATGAGCCGTACCGGTAACGTTGCCCAGCTCTTTAACCATGCGGAAGAGCCAGTGATCCAAATGAGTGCTGACGACATGATGCGGCGCTCTATTAAAAACGGAGACATTGTCAGAGTCAGCAATAAGCGCGGCAGTTTAGTATTGCCGGCTCAGTTGTCAGACGAGGTGAAACCGTCACAGACCTTTATCCCTATGCACTGGGGTAGTCAGTCTATGCACGGTTTAGGTGTTAACGCATTAATGCCGCCAACCTATGACAAAACCTCTAAGCAGCCGGAACTTAAGCACACTGCAATTAAGCTGGAAAAGCTTGAGCTACCTTGGCGTATGACGGTAATGCGCACTATCCATAGCCTAGACGTGATGCAACAAATCAGAGGCTTTTTATCTCATTTTGAGTACGCCAGTTGTGGGTTGTTTGGTCGCGAGACAGAAACCCATTGCGGTATGCTTATTTTAAGAGCCGCACACACAGAAGCGCCTGATGAGCAGGTGATTCAAGACATAGATGCACTGCTAGGCATGACTGGCGATGCACCATTACTTAACTATCTGGATGCTAAGCGCGGTATTAGTAAGCGTATTCTGGTTGAAACCAACTTGGAAAATAAGGCAGAAGTGACAGGTGTGAGGTTGGTGGGTGAAACCTTAGCTACTGCTTGGCTTAAAGATGTGATGGGCACAGGAGAGTTTAGCCCTGAACTACGTCGCTGGGCATTGGCACCATTGAGTGCGCCACCTGCCGGTCAGCGTAGCCGCGGTAAAATTGTATGTAACTGCCTGGATGTTGCTGAGAATGAAATTATCGACAATATCGAATTGGGTGCAGACTTAATTACATTGCAGAACAAGCTTAAATGTGGCACGCAGTGTGGTTCATGCGTACCTGAGTTAAAGCAGTTGGTACGTATACACGCTAAACATTAAGGGTAAGTAGTGCTACGTTGCACTAGTGTTAAGGCTTACCCCTTAATATAGAAACAAAAGTATAGAAACAAAAAAGCGCACTGCAAATGTAGTGCGCTTTTTTTATTATCACCATGACCATGCGGTTGAAGCATAGTCAGTTGTGGCTAAAAGCGTTCTGTCACTAATTGTTTAACCAGTGGGGCGAGTGCGGCTGGTAATGTCGTCATGGCTATAATAAATTGATGCGCCTCTTTGGAGGTTTTCATCAAAGATTTGACCAAAATATCTACAAATTTTGATTCTGCATAGTCACTATGCGTTGCAACAAACTGCGCAAGGTAGTGTTCAAGAAAGACTAATACGATAACGTCTTCAAGGGTTTGTGCTTCAGGGTTGGATCTTGGCAGTTCTTTTTTTACCAATGCACACACATGGTCAATAATCGTAGCATCATAGGCAAGCTCGTTCAGAATATCGCGGGCCGTATCTGCATGAAATGACTTCAGGGCATTTCGCCATTGGTGGTATCCTGGTTTGGTCATTGGGTAGTCGCTGCGTGGCGTTTTCCAGCGGCCAATATGCTGGCACCTAGCTGCAAGCAATAAGGCTTCAGAGGCCTCCGCGCTATAGCGTTTGAGCATCTCTGTCATGCGTTGTGCATAAAGTAATTCTTTAGGCTGACTTTGCCCTGCCACTTCTTCCAAGTTTGGGTCTAGTGCATTAAATGCGTCAAAGCGCGCGATGGCTTGGTCAAACTTTGATTGATTTGAGATGTTCATGGGCTAATTCGCGTCCTTGTCACGTTAATGTATCTTTAAAAGTATTTAACTAAAAATGTATTTAACTTAAGCTGGCTGTGCGGTATATTCAGCGCGCTTGTTTCAAGGCTTGGATTAAATACTGGTATTTAGTTTGGGCGCATGTCAGCGTGCTACATGCGCGTTTTGATTTGAATCAGTTGTTTTTGGGTTTGCTGATGGCTGTTTGTTCAGGCGCAGCTTCTGATGAGCTAACTGAGCCTGATGAGCCATTCCGTTGCTTCAGCTTTTTGGCAGCTAATAACAGTTGCTCTGCAAGCTGGTCTTGCTCTTGCTGCTGCATACATTCTTGCTCTACGCTATTTCTGACTTCTAGAATAGTGCCGCGATGGTTGTAAACTTCGCTAATTAATGCGTGTGTTTGCGTGTCTTGCGCCGCTTCTAGCTGCTGTTCTTTTGTTTTGCCAACTTGACGTTGCCACATGATTTTTTTTGCGGCATCACCACGTTGTTTACAGCTTGCATCCACAACATATGGGGATAGGTCTTTCTTTGCTTCGGTGCCATTAGCCGATTTTGCTGCAGAATTCATGGCTTTGCTGTAGCTGTGGTTAACACACGGCGTATCCTGAAAGCTATTGCCGCAACGATACATGGTTGCAGCAATAGTAACCTGCGCACAGCATAGCAATGCGCAGGCTAGCAGGTTAAGCAAAAACGGCTTCATTAATATGCGCTAGATAATTTCTAGTGGCTAATAATTAATGGTGGTGGCCGCCTGCACCGTGTACATGTTGGTGTGCAACTTCTTCTTTGTTCGCAGCGCGTACATCTTTAATGGTTGCTGTGAACACAACGCGCTCACCAGCCCAAGGGTGGTTACCATCTACAATCACTTTACCGTCAGCAATTTCAGTTACGGTGTATAGCACCACGTCACCAGTTTCGTCTTCACCTTCAAATTGCATGCCTACTTTAAGTTCAGCAGCAGGGAAAGCGCTCGCTGGTTCAATTTGTACCAACTCTTCATCATATTCACCAAAAGCATCTGCTGGTTGTAGATCAACAACCACTACATCACCGATGTTTTTGCCGTGCATCGCTTCTTCTACTTTTGGGAAAATATTGTCATAACCACCATGTAGGTACGCTACTGGATCATTGCTAGATTCAAGCACGTTGCCATCAGCATCTTTAAGTTCGTAAGTCATTGTGACAACAGTGTTCATTGCAATTTGCATGGTTAAATCCTCTAGCTTGGTTTTGTAAAAAATAATGTTGAAATTTTAATCTATATTTCTGAAATTGCTTAAATATGGGCAATATTTATTTTCAGGCTTGTACGCTCTTCAGGTGTTTAGCGATTAGTCTATCTAGTGATGCTGCAAACGCTTGTCTGTCACCTTGGTTAAAAGCTGATTGCCCGCTAATTTCTACGCCATTGCTACGTAGCTCTTCCATTAAGTTGCGCATGCTTAAGCGCTCCTTGATATTAGCCTCAGTATAGAGCTCACCGCGCGGGTTTAGGGCATACGCACCTTTTTCTACGACTTGTGCAGCAAGTGGAATGTCTGCCGTGATGACCAAGTCTCCAGCCGTTAGCGCGAGCACGATATGATTGTCTGCCACATCAAAACCACTGGGAACTTGTATTGTTTTAATGTAAGCAGAGGGCGGCGTGCGTAAAAACTGATTAGCAACCAGCGTTGTTGTAATCTTGGTTCGCTCGGCGGCCCTGTATAAAATTTCTTTTATCACCACAGGGCATGCGTCTGCATCTACCCAAATCTTCATCATGTAATGACGTTATTTGGCTAGTGTTAGCGGTCTCTGCCGCCAGTTCTGAACTGACTGCCAGAATTGGCGTTGCCACGGTTTTGCTGTCCACGCGGCGCATGACTGCGGTTGCTATTGCCGCGATTGCCATTGTTAGTCGGCTGCGGTGCAAATATTGCGGCTTGTGGCATGGCTTGATGTCTAGCTGCCTCAGACATTGGTTTTTGTGAGCGTGGTTGCGCTGGTGCTGTTTGTGTACGCTTAGCTTGTTGGCCGTGAGCAGGAGCGCCATTCTTTTGTGGCGCGGCTTGCTTGCCGTTTTCTTGTGGTTTGCGGCGTTGGCCTTGTTGCGGGCGAGGGGCGCGTGGCGCCTCTGGCTCCGGGTTAGCTGCTGGCGTAAAACCTTCAACGCTGATTCTTGGGATTTCGCGTTTAATTAGTTTTTCAATGTCTTTTAATAGTTTGATTTCTTCTCTATCTACCAAAGAAACTGCTGCGCCACTGCTACCAGCACGGCCGGTACGGCCAATACGATGTACGTAATCTTCTGGTACGTTTGGTAGTTCAAAGTTCACCACTTGCGGTAGCTGGTCAATATCCAAGCCACGTGCTGCAATGTCGGTAGCCACTAATACACGCATCGTGCCGTCTTTAAATTGTGCAAGTGCTTTGGTACGGGCACCTTGGCTCTTATTACCGTGAATCGCCGCGGCCTGAATATCATCTTTAATTAACTTTTCAGCTAAGCGGTTAGCGCCGTGCTTGGTACGTGTGAATACCAATACTTGCTTCCAGTCATGATGTTTAATCAGATGGGTGACCAAGTCACGCTTATGCGCTTGTGGCACCATGTGTACCGTTTGCTCCACTAGTTCTGATGCAGTATTGCGGCGCGCTACTTCTACAAAGCCCGGGTTGTGCAATAAGCCGTCTGCCAAGGCTTTGATTTCCTCGGAGAAGGTCGCTGAGAATAGTAGGTTTTGGCGTTGCTTAGGCAACATTGCCAGTATTTTTTTAATGTCACGGATAAAGCCCATGTCCAGCATGCGGTCGGCTTCATCTAATACCAAAATCTCAATGCCAGATAGATCAACGTTCTTTTGGTTTGCATGGTCCAGCAGGCGGCCTGGGGTTGCCACTAAAATATCGAGTGGTTTCTTCAGGCGTGCAATTTGTGGGTTGGCATTAACACCGCCAAAAATCACGGTAGAAGTCAGTGGCAGGTATTTACCATAAACTTTTACTGACTCTTCAATTTGTGCGGCAAGTTCGCGTGTAGGTGAGAGCATCAAGCAGCGCGGGCGGCTTTTAGCCACTTCTGTTAGCGGCTTTTGGTTGAGTAAGTGCAAGATTGGTAAGGTGAAGCCAGCAGTTTTGCCAGTGCCGGTTTGTGCGCCTGCTAATAAGTCACCACCAGTTAATACGAGTGGGATGGCATTTGCTTGAATCGGGGTAGGTGCGGTGTAACCAGCGTCATTAATGGCGCGTAATATAGGTTCAGATAAACCTAGAGAGTCAAATGTAAGTGTGTTTGTTGTTTCAATAGTCAAAGTGATAGCCTCAGCTTGGAAATTTAAGCCGACCTATTACTTTGTGAAGCAACACCAATCGAGGTAGGCATATGTAAAAATCATTTACGTGATTGTGTAAACCAGGAAAGATTTAGTATTTTAAGACCGCTACGCTGATTGGTTTGCGCAGGGAATGCTGTGAATTATACGGAGTATTCAGATTAAAGTCAGATTTTGTTTAGGTATCGTTGTATTGTTATTGACTCGAGTGGTTGCTGCGCTGCTTTTGCGCTCGTCCAATAACGTTTAATGCTCATGCTTGAGCCCATGTTCTCGATCCAGCAGGCTATAGTAGTTAGAAGGCTCTAATACGGTTGGTATCGCTTCTTCTTCTAAATCCGGGTGGTCTTTGCTGTAGTGTAGGCCGCGGCTCTCTTTACGTTCAATCGCACTTAGCACAATCAATTCAGCTACTTGCAGTAGATTACGTAATTCAATCAAATCGTTGCTGATTTTAAAGTTGCTATAAAACTCATGTACTTCATCGCGCAGCATATGGATGCGGTGCAGCGCACGGCTGAGGCGCTTGTCGGTACGCACAATCCCAACGTAATTCCACATAAATCGGCGTAGCTCATCCCAAGTATGGGTGATTAAAACCTCTTCATCGGCATCAGTCACCCGGCTTTCATCCCAGTATGGCAAGTGGGTCACAGTGTGTGGAGGCTGGTTGAGGATATCTTCAGCCGCTGCTTTGCCAAATACCAAACATTCTAATAATGAGTTGCTGGCTAATCGATTGGCACCATGCAAACCGGTGCAAGAGGTTTCACCAATTGCATATAAATGCTTAACATCTGTTTGGCCTTTGTCATCAGTCATTACGCCGCCGCAGGTGTAGTGCGCTGCAGGCACAACCGGAATCGGTGCCTTGCTGATGTCTATGCCAAGCTCCAAGCAGCGCTTGTAGATGTTGGGGAAGTGCTCGCGTATAAAGTCTAGCGGTTTGTGTGAAATGTCCAGATACACACAGTCCAGCCCGCGTTTTTTCATTTCAAAGTCAATGGCGCGTGCCACGACATCTCTGGGTGCCAGTTCGGCTCGCGAATCATGCTCAGGCATAAATCTCGTGCCATCTGGCAGTTTGAGCAGGCCGCCTTCTCCTCTCACTACTTCGGAGATTAAAAAAGATTTAGCATGAGGGTGAAATAGGCAAGTGGGGTGGAACTGAATAAATTCCATATTAGCAACGCGGCAGCCGGCGCGCCACGCCATTGCGATACCATCGCCCGTGCTTACATCCGGGTTGGTGGTGTAAAGGTACACTTTGCCTGCGCCGCCAGTTGCTAAAACCGTATTGTGCGCGCCTATGGTCATTACTTTTCCGGTGCTATTGTCTAGCACGTAGGCACCTAGGCATGCGTTATCGTCGGCAATTTTGGGGTTGAGGTTTTTAACTTTATGCGTCGTGATTAAATCTACGGCAATATGGTTCTCAAGCAGGGTGATGTTTGGGTGCTGTCTAACTTGCTCAGCCAGCGTGGTTTGAACCGCATGCCCTGTTGCATCCGCTGCGTGAATGATACGGCGGTGACTATGTCCACCCTCGCGAGTTAAATGGTACTTGCTGTTGTTGCTTTCACGTGTGAATTTCACACCTTGTTCTATCAGCCACTCAACCGCTTCTTTGCCGTGCTCCACTACCTTTTTGGTCACCGCTTCATCACAAAGGCCAGCGCCTGCAATCAATGTATCCTGAATGTGTGCGTCTAGCGAATCATCGTTATTTTGTACGGCTGCAATCCCACCTTGTGCCCAATTGCTGGCTGTGTCGTTAATGCTACGTTTGCTGACTAAACAGATTTTTTTATGATCGGCAGTTCTCAGCGCGAGCGAGAGTCCCGCTAGGCCACTGCCAATAATTAAAACATCAAATTGCTGCATAATTTACAAGGATTTATGTGGGGGAGGATTGAATTGTTAGGAACTTCTGAGAGTGTATCGCGGTCTCTACAAAAGGCAATAGAAATAACATTGTAAATATAAATAAAGTAATCGTTTAATTTTATTTAAATGAAAAATTTTAAGCTGTGGAGGCAAAGGCAATGATACAACCCAGTAAAATTCAGGAATTAGCCCAATTTAACTTCATTCAACCCGCTAGCCAAGGTTATACTTATAGAAGTGAAAGAGTTGAAAATAAAATTGGACAGGCTAAAGTGGGGCCGACAGAAGGGTTGCAACTAGTGTCTACTGCGCCGGTTTCTGGTAATCGTGAGATTGATCACGAGCTCGTTGTGCGTGCGCAACGCGGGGATAAGCGTGCGTTCGGCCTGCTGGTTGATAAATATCAGCGCAAATTGGCGCGCTTGTTGTCGCGTATGATTCGCGACCAGGCTGAAATTGAAGATGTGGTGCAAGAGTCTTTTATCAAGGCTTATCGCGCATTACCTAATTTCAGGGGCGATAGCGCTTTTTATACCTGGTTATATCGTATTGGTATTAATACGGCAAAAAACTATCTGGTTTCTATGGGGCGCCGTCCAACGGTGTCTACCGATATTGAAATCGAAGATGCCGAGAATTTTGACAGTGGTGATGAGTTACGCACCACAGAAACCCCCGAATCTAGCATGATGACCAAGCAGATTGCGCAAACGGTTAACGATACCGTTGAGGGCTTGCCTGAAGAGTTGAAAACGGCAATCACTTTGCGCGAGATTGAAGGTTTGAGTTATGAAGAGATTGCAACCATCATGGGTTGCCCAATCGGCACCGTGCGCTCAAGAATATTTAGAGCACGCGAGACAATTGCGCTGAAATTAAGGCCTTTGTTAGATACGCCAGAAAATAAACGCTGGTAGTTAATAAAGCACAAAAGTATCGATGCGTTGTTTGTAGTGTATTAGGAGTAAATAATGAGTGAACAAATTTCTGCTTTAATGGATGATGAAATTGCAGTGGAAGATGCCGAGCATCTGATTGCATCCATCCATACCAGTAGGCAAGCTTCGCAAACTTGGCATCAGTACCACTTAATTGGCGATGCGATGCGTGGCGACGTGGCGCTTGGCGCAAGCTTCAAACAAAAACTCATGCAAAAGATCGAACAGGAACCCACGGTGCTGGCCCCTAGCGCATCTAAGGTGGCAAGTGCTTCAAAAGCAGAAGTGCTGAAAGATAAGTTGCCTGCCAGTTGGTCAATTGCGGCATCATTTGCCGCGGTGATGGTTGTAGGTTGGTTAGCGTTACAGCAACAGGCTCAACCTAATCCACCAGCTACGTTAGAAGTTGCCAAAGTAACTACTACCAGTGAGTCTATCCCTAATGAGTATCTAATGGCGCATCAGTCATTAGCACCATCAACGAGTTCATACTATATTCAATCAGTGAATTATTCAGAATGATTTCAAGCAGTCGTGTTTTATTGGCTAAACCCCTCGCAGGGCTTTCGCTATTTGTTTTATGTGTAACGAGTTTTGCTGCCCATGCGACTACCGATGATGAGTTATGGGTAATGTTGCAAAAAGCAGCCGTTGCGGCGCGTGCTTTAAGTTATGAAGGGGTTTTTGTCTGTCAAACCGGCCAGCAGGCAAAAGCCGTACAAATCACCCACTTTTTTGATGGCAGAAACGAGTTTTCTCGTAATGTGGTGCTGGATGGCGCATCGCGCGAAGTGTTGAGCCAAGGCAGCAATCTAGTTATTTATAACTCAAAAAATGAAAAAATAGTCATTGAAAAAAAGCGCGGCCAGAATATGTTCCCGGCCATATTGCCGCTAAATTTTGATGCAATCAAAGATAACTACACCGTACATTTAAGCACGCATGAGCGTGTGGCCGATAGGCAGGCGCAGATTTTGTTCCTAGAGCCTAAAGACAGGCTACGTTATAGCTATAAGTTTTGGATAGATGACGAATATGGGCTGTTGTTGAAGTCTGTAAGGTTTAACCAGCGCAGTGAGATTATCGAAAGCATAGGCTTTAACCGTTTATCGCTATTAAATTCAGTCGGGCTCGATTGGTTTACGCCACGTATTGATAGTAAAAAGAACTATGTGATGGCGGATGAGCCTGTCATTTTGCCGGATGGTAAGCTGTCGGTGACATGGGAGATTAAAGAGCTGCCAGCCGGCTACCGTAAAGTGGATCAAATGGTACGTATGGTGCCTGGTAAGCCTTATCCCGTCATGCATATGATTTTTTCAGATGGCTTGGCTTCCGTCTCATTGTTTATTGAGCCTACGAATAAAAGCGGTAAAACCAAAGTGGCTTTAGCTTCCAGCGGCTATACCAGTTTTTATGCTGGAGTGAATAACGGATATCTTGTGACCGCTGTTGGCGAGGTGCCCGAGGCGACGGTAGTGCAGATTGCAAATGCGGTTGTCATTGGTAAATAATCGCCAGATTCAGTTTTACTCATCATTATGATAGAAGAACACGCAGTAGTGATTCAGTGCAAGCAGGGCGCAGCTGAGCTGGAAATAGAGCGCAGAACCGCATGTAGTATTTGTGGGCAGCGACGTGGCTGTGGCAATGCCACTTGGGGCAAAATGCTTGGTCATAAAAGCCACACATTCCTAGCGGAAAATTCCATTGATGCGCAAGTCGGCGACAGCGTGGTGGTTGGCATTGATGAACGCGTGGCGTTGCGCTCAGTCTTTCTGCTGTATGTGTTGCCTCTAGTAAGCATGATTTTCTTTTCAGTGTTAGCCGAGGTTTTATTTAACAATCAGTTGTACGTGATGTTGGCTGCCGTATTTGGCTTATGTATAGGCTTCGTCTGGGTTAAATGGCATTTGATGGGTCGCGGGCCGTCTGCTGGCAGCGGCAATAATCAATATCAGGCTGTAGTGTTGCGTTATGCCGATGATGATGCAGCCAGTGATACATAACGTATTATTTTGCAAACTAAACATATTTTTCAAACATTAAGTGGGGTGAGTAGATGATGAGAAGTTGGCTTGCTGCAGTTATATTTATTTTGTGTTCTGCAGTTAATGTGAGTGCTAAGGATTTGCCAGACTTTACGGAACTGGCAGAGAAGCAAGGGCCTGCTGTGGTTAATATCAGCATTACGCAAAATATGCGTACAAGTCCTACGCAGTTTCCTGGCATGTTGGGCGATGAGCAAATGCAGGAATTCTTTAAGCGTTTCGGCATACCTAACTTTCCCGGCCAAAATGGCGGGGCGCAGCCGGAATACAAATCGCAGTCACTCGGTTCTGGTTTTGTGATCAGCAGCGATGGTTATATCTTAACTAACGCGCATGTGGTGTCTGACGCCGATGAAGTGATTGTTAAATTATCTGATAAACGTGAGTTCAAAGCCAAAATCATTGGTGCAGACAAGCGTACCGATGTTGCGCTGGTTAAAATCGAGGCCACGGGTTTACCTAAAGTGGTGATTGGCGACCCAAACAAGCTGAAGGTAGGTGAGTGGGTGGCGGCTATAGGCTCTCCATTTGGTTTAGAAAACACCATGACAGCTGGCATTGTGAGTGCAAAGGGCAGAGCTTTACCGCAAGAAAACTTTGTGCCATTTATACAGACCGATGTAGCGATTAACCCAGGCAACTCAGGTGGGCCATTGTTTAATTTGGCGGGTGAAGTGGTTGGCATTAATTCACAAATTTATAGCAGAAGCGGCGGCTCTATGGGCTTGTCATTCAGTATTCCTATTGACGTAGCGCTTGAGGTAACTAATCAATTAAAAGCTTCTGGCAAGGTGACTAGAGGTTGGTTGGGTGTTGTGATTCAAGAGTTGAGTAAGGAGCTGGCGGAGTCATTTGGGATGAAAAATACCAATGGTGCTTTGGTTGCTGGCGTTGAAAAAGGCGGCCCTGCTGATAAAGGTGGGGTAGAGGCTGGTGATGTCATCATCAAATTTGATGGTAAACCGATTGCAAACTCTTCAGATTTGCCGCGTGCGGTTGGTGCTGCTAAACCTGGTAAGTCAGTACCGGTGGAAGTGTTACGTAAGGGTAGTGATAAAACCTTAAATGTAGCGATTGGTGAGATGCCTTCAGATGGATCAGAGGCTGCACAAACGAATAAACCGGCAGTGAAGCAGGATGCGGACCGGGTTGGCTTAATCTTAAAAGAGCTGACGCCACAGCAAAAGAAAAAGCTAAATGGGAAAAATGGCCTTTTGGTGATGGATGCATTAGGTGCAGTAGCGCAAGCAGGCATTAGGCGCGGTGATGTGATCTTAGGTTTGAACAATACCGAGGTGCAAAGTCTTGAGCAGTTTAACAAACAGTTAGCTGGTTTTGGCGCGGGTAAAACTATTGCTTTACTCGTGCTGCGTGGTGAGAGCACCTTGTACGTGCCGGTTAAAATTCCAAGTGCTAAGTAAATAGCATTTCATCGCATAATTAAAGGGTAGGCATTAATCTATAGATGTTAATACTTTGAATTTGCTGTAAAATCCGAGCTGTTCGGTTAACAATAAGGGCGCCTAGTGCGCCCTTATTGTTAAGCGCGCTTTTATTGTTATCTGAACAGCTCGTTCGCCGTCAATTTAGTCATTATTAAAATTAAACATGAAAAACATTCGTAACTTTTCCATTATTGCTCACATCGATCACGGTAAATCCACCTTGGCAGATAGAATTATTCACTTGTGCGGTGGCTTGGCAGATCGTGAGATGGAAGCGCAAGTGCTTGATTCTATGGATATTGAGCGTGAGCGTGGTATTACGATTAAAGCGCAAACTGCAGCTTTGGAATATAAGGCTGATGACGGCCAGATTTACCATTTGAATTTAATTGATACCCCGGGCCACGTGGACTTTAGCTACGAGGTTTCACGCTCACTCTCCGCGTGTGAAGGTGCGTTGCTGGTGGTGGATGCCAGCCAAGGCGTTGAGGCACAGAGTGTGGCTAACTGCTATACCGCGTTGGATTTGGGCGTGGAAGTAACGGCTGTACTGAATAAAATTGACTTACCATCAGCAGACCCTGATCGTGTGATTCAAGAGATTGAAGATGTGATTGGCGTGGATGCTTCCGATGCTGTGCGCTGTTCTGCTAAAACCGGTGTAGGTGTGCGTGATGTATTGGAAGCAGTGATTGCTAAAGTGCCACCACCTGTGGGTGATGTGACTAAGCCGCTCAAAGCCTTGGTAATTGATGCATGGTTTGATAACTATGTGGGCGTAGTGATGCTAGTGCGCGTAGTGGACGGCACACTTAAACCTAAAGATAAGATTCGCCTGATGGCGACTGGCTCAGAGCATTTGTGCGAGCAAGTGGGGGTGTTTACGCCAAAATCACTACAAAAAACATCATTGTCAGCGGGCGAGGTGGGTTTTGTGATTGCCGGTATTAAAGAACTGGCTGCAGCTAAAGTGGGTGATACTGTGACCCTGGCCGGTAAGCCGGCAGCAGAGCCACTGGCCGGCTTTAAAGAAGTTAAACCGCAAGTGTTTGCAGGTTTGTACCCAGTTGAGTCTAACCAGTTTGAAGCTTTGCGTACCGCGCTGGAAAAACTGAGTTTGAATGATGCGTCCTTGTTGTTTGAGGCAGAAAACTCAACGGCATTGGGCTTTGGTTTCCGATGCGGCTTCTTAGGCCTGTTGCACATGGAAATTGTGCAAGAGCGTTTAGAGCGCGAATACGACATGGACTTGATTACCACGGCACCTACGGTAATTTACGAGTTGCTGCTCAAAAATGGCGAAGTGATGCAGATTGAGAATCCATCACGCTTGCCTGAGCCATCACGTATTGAAGAGATTCGTGAGCCTGTGATTGTGGTGAACTTGCTGATGCCGCAAGATTATGTTGGCCCGGTAATGACCTTATGTAATGGTAAGCGTGGTATTCAGCGCAATATGCAATACTTGGGTCGTCAGGTGATGCTGAGCTACGAAATGCCATTGAATGAGGTGGTGTTGGACTTCTTTGATCGACTAAAATCTGTATCACGCGGCTATGCAAGTATGGATTACGAGTTTTTAGAGTTCCGTGCGGCGGATTTGGTTAAGCTGGATATTATGGTGAACGGCGAGCGCGTAGATGCATTAAGCCTTATCGTGCATCGCAGTAACAGTGTGTACCGTGGCCGTGAGGTTGCCGCAAAAATGCGTGAATTAATTCCACGTCAGATGTTTGATGTGGCAATTCAGGCTTCAATCGGCGCCAATATCATTGCGCGTGAAACCGTTAAAGCCATGCGTAAAAACGTGATTGCAAAATGTTATGGCGGTGATATTACCCGTAAGCGTAAGTTGCTTGAGAAGCAAAAAGAGGGTAAAAAGCGCATGAAGCAAGTAGGTAACGTTGAGATTCCGCAAGAAGCATTCTTAGCAATTTTAAGAGTAGAAGATAAATAAGAAAATAAGGTAAAACGCCATGATGTTCGCGCTTTTTATGATAGTCGTACTGCTGGTTACCGGGTTGATATGGCTATTTGATATTCTAGTATTAAGTAAAAAACGCCCTGCAGGGGCGGATGAGCCTGTCTTAGTCGAATACGCTAAAAGCTTTTTTCCCGTCATTTTGGTGGTGTTCTTGGTGCGCTCCTTTATCGTTGAGCCGTTCAAGATTCCATCTGGCTCGATGATGCCGACCTTGTTGGCGGGTGATTTTATTTTGGTGAATAAATTTACTTACGGCCTGCGTGTGCCTATCTTAAATAACACATTCTTGGCTGTGAACAAACCTGCACGTGGCGACGTGATTGTGTTTCATTACCCGCCTAACCCTTCGATTGACTACATTAAACGTGTAGTGGGTTTACCCGGTGATAAAGTGGGTTATCAAGACAAGCGCCTCACGATTAATGGGCAGCCAGTTGCGGTTGAAAATGCAGGTTATTATGAGTATGTGATGTCTGGGCTTAATGTGGTGCAGGCCAAACAATACCATGAGCAGTTAGGCACTAAGCAGCATGATATTTTGGTGCATAACGTGGTTGGTAATTATGACCCGGACACCATAGGTGCTAAATTTGCAGAAGGTGAAGAAATTACTGTGCCGGTTGGACAATATCTGGCGATGGGGGATAATCGGGATAATAGTTCAGATAGCCGAGTGTGGGGATTTGTGCCGGAGCAGAATCTAGTCGGCAAGGCATTCTTTATCTGGATGAATTTTGATCAGGGTTCTAGAATCGGCAATAAAATAGATTAATCATTTGGCTGTGCTAACTTGAGTAAGTATGGAGATCAACATGGTAAATAAATTAATGCATATGCAAAGTGTTAAAAAACAGCAGGGTGCGACCTTGTTAGGCATGCTAATCGTGGGTGCTTTCGTTGTGTTTGTTGCTTTGATCGTGATGAAAGTAACGCCAGCCTATATTGAGTTTATGTCAGTCAAAAAAGTGCTGAAAGCGATGCAGTCTGAATCTCTAGGCACCATGAGCAACAAAGAAATTAAAGACTCATTTGAAAAGCGTGCTTCGGTTGCCTATGTTGAAACGGTAAAAGGCTCAGACCTTGTGATAGAAAAGAACCCGGATGGCAATGCAGTAGTGTCTGTTTCATATGAGGTTGTTAAGCCGATTATGGGTAATGTAAGTGTGCTGATAGATTTTTCAGCACGTAGTGATGGTAAGTAGTGTATTTAAAATATTTGAATAAGCAGCTAACTTCTGGCGGTGTTGATGTCTAAACAAGAGTTATTAAAGCGCTTGTCGCATCAATTTGTGAATGAAAGCTTGTTAACACAGGCGCTCACGCACCGCAGTTACGCAGGCCAAAATAATGAGCGTCTTGAGTTTTTGGGTGATGGCGCCCTGAACTTCATCATCGCACACCAGTTATATCAGCGCTTTCCCAAGCTTGCAGAAGGTGATTTAAGCCGTCTGCGTGCGCAAATGGTGAAAGAGGCAACCTTGTCAGAAATCGCCTTGTCCCTCAATCTTGGTGATGCACTATTGCTGGGTGAGGGCGAGCTTAAAAGTGCTGGCTGGCGCAGGCCTTCTATTTTGGCGGATGCGCTAGAGGCTATTATCGGCGCGGTTTATCTTGATAGTGGTTTTGAAGCGGCGCAAACTTTCGTCTTGGGCTTGTACGCCGGTAAGCTAGAAACAATAGACCCTAAAGTGATTGATAAAGACCCTAAGTCTTTATTGCAAGAGTTGCTACAAAGCAGAAAAATCGCAGTCCCCGAATACACGGTTACACACACTAGCGGTGAAGCGCACGAGCAAAAATTTGTGGTGGAGTGCTTAGTGGAAAAACATCAAATTCGCACAGTAGGTGAAGGCAGAAGCCGCCGCATTGCTGAACAGCAGGCAGCAGAACTTGCTTTGCTTGCGTTAAATAAACTCCATATTGGAAAAGTTAAAAAATGACAGATATTAATCAAGAGCTTGAAGTGAAAGCAGTGACTGCTTTCGATGGCCCCTTTAAGTGCGGTACAGTGGCAATTGTCGGGCGCCCGAACGTGGGCAAGTCCACGCTACTAAACCATATTTTAGGTATGAAGTTGGCGATTACTTCACGTAAAGCGCAAACCACACGCCACCGCCTATTGGGCATACACACGACAGATGATACGCAGTATCTATTTGTGGATACCCCAGGTTTTCAGCAAAAGCACCTGAATGCATTGAATAAAGGCCTAAATAAAACGGTCACCCAAGTGCTGACAGAAGTGGATGTCGTACTGTTTGTGATTGAGCCAATGAAGTTAGGTGATGCTGATCGCAAGGTGTTGCAGTTATTGTCAGATAAAACACCGACTATTTTAGTAGTGAATAAACTGGACTTGATGGGTGACAAAGGTAATGTATTGCCATTGATTCAGGATTTTGACTTGGAGTTCCCATTTTCAGAAATCGTGCCAGTTAGCGCTAAAAAGAGCCTTAACCTAGATGAGTTATTGAAATCTATCCGTAACTATCTGCCTGAGCAAGAGGCAATTTACTCTGAAGATGAGTTGACCGACAAGAATGAGCGTTTTCTTGCAGCTGAGTTAGTGCGTGAAAAAATATTTAGACTGCTAGGCGATGAAATCCCTTACTCAGTAGCAGTAGAGGTTGAAAAGTTTGAAGTGCTAGGTAAGTTGCGCCGTATTTTTTGCGCCATCATTGTTGATAAAGAGAGCCAAAAACCAATGTTGATTGGTAAAAATGGCGAGAAGCTCAAGCAAATTTCTACCGAAGCCAGACAAGACATGGAAAAACTGTTCGGCGGTAAAGTTTACCTGGAAACATGGGTGAAAGTTAAAGGCGGCTGGGCAGATGATGCGCGCGCGCTAAAATCGCTAGGTTATTAATCTGCGGTTGATTGAGCGGTTTGTCGGTTTTTTGATGGAATGTTACACGCTGATGCGGTTTAAAATGGATGTCATCAACGTGGGTGCTTGTATCGTGGTGGTTGAATAGTACTTATGGTGTCAGTGAGTTCTCATCGTCAAGATAATCAGTCCGTTTACGTGCTGCATACTTATCCATTTAAAGAAACCAGCTTGGTAGTTGAGCTGTTTTCATGTGAGTTCGGGCGTGTTGCTACCACTGCGAAAGGGGCCAGGCGTCCACGCTCTGCCATGCGCGGCATGCTGCAGGCTTTTCAGCCGATGTTAGCAACATGGTCAGGTAAGCTTGAGCTTAAAACGCTACACAGCTTAGAGTGGAATGGCTGCCTGCTGTTACTGCAGGGTGAGGCGCTGATGTGCGGCTTTTATCTGAACGAGTTATTGCTCAGGCTACTACCGCGTGAAGACCCACATGAGGCGCTGTTTGCTTATTATGCGGATACTCTAAAAGCCCTGGCGAGCGAGCAACATCTTGCGACGACACTACGTCGTTTTGAGTTAAAGTTTTTGCAAGAGCTAGGCTATGCAATACCGCTACATCTAGATGCTAATAACGCACCGATTCTTATGCAGCAACATTATCGTTATGAGGCAGAGCACGGCGCATATCCAGTACGCGGCACTCTAGCGCGCTATGAAAATGGTGTGCAGCTCTCGGGCAAGACCTTAATCGATATGTTGAATGATGATTACAGCGACGAACAGACGCAGCAGCAAAGCAAGCAGTTAATGCGTTATCTATTAGCGCATTATTTAGGCGATAAGCCACTACATACCCGGCAGTTACTGATTGAGTTGCAGGGGTATTAACCAGTTTCTTGAGGCAGCTCAATACTAGAGGCGTGTGAGCTGCCATAATATTTTGATTTAAAAGGTGATAGACGCATGATTAAATTGGGTGTCAATATCGACCACGTTGCAACAATCCGTCAGGCACGTGGCACTAAATATCCTAGCGTGGTACAAGCAGCTTTGCGCGCAGAACAGTCTGGTGCGGACAGCATTACTTTGCATTTACGTGAAGACCGCCGTCATATGCAAGATGCAGACATTTTTGCCTTGCGCCCGTTACTGCAAACTAAAATGAACCTTGAATGCGCAGTGACCGATGAGATGCTGGATATTGCGATTAAGGTCATGCCGCAGGATGTGTGCCTGGTGCCTGAGCGCCGCGAAGAGCGCACTACCGAGGGTGGACTGGATGTCATTACTCACTTTGATAAAGTGCAGCACGCTGTAAAAAAACTAAGTGATGTAGGTATTCGCGTCTCTCTGTTTATTGCGCCAGATTTAGCGCAAATCGACGCCGCTGTTAAAACGGGAGCACCAGTGATTGAGTTACATACCGGTACATTTGCTGATGCAGAGTCAGAGCGTACACAAATAGCGGAGCTTGATCGTATCGAGCGTGCACTGCATCATGCTAAGGACGCACGTTTGATTGTTAACGCAGGCCATGGCTTGCATTATCATAATGTGCACCACGTTGCACGCATGTATGGGTTTGAAGAGCTGAACATCGGCCACGCGATTGTGGCGCATGCCTTATTTGTGGGTTGGGATAATGCGGTACGTGAAATGAAATCTTTGATGAAAGAGTTTGCACCGAAGTAGCATTCTGGCAACAGCTAAAAGGCGATTAATGATTTTTGGAATAGGCACTGATGTTGTGGAGGTCACTCGCATTAAAGACTCTATTGCAGAGTTTGGTGATGTTTTTGCACGCAGAATATTGGCAGAGAGTGAGTTGGAAAGTTATCTGCAATCGCAGATCAAAGCGCGTTTTCTGGCTAAACGGTTTGCTGCAAAAGAAGCATTTTCTAAGGCGCTAGGCACAGGCTTGCGGGCACCTGCCACTTTGCAGAATATTGCAGTTTCTCATGACGATCTAGGTAAGCCTATCTTAGTGTTGGCGCCGGTGCTGCAAGCATTCTTGGACTCAAAAAATATCAGTAAAACACACATTAGCATTAGTGATGAAAAGAACCTGGCAGCAGCTTTTGTGATTCTGGAAATATAATGACTGCTGTAAGCGCACTTGATTCTTTGCATCAACCTGATATGGCGCGCCGCTTTGGCGGCGTAGCAAGGTTATACGGTGCAGATGGCTTGGCTAAATTGCAATCTGCGCATATGTGCGTGATTGGGATTGGCGGCGTGGGTAGCTGGGCAGTTGAAGCCTTGGCGCGCAATGCGGTGGGTAATATTACGCTAATCGATTTAGATAATGTCGCAGAGTCCAATGTTAACCGTCAGCTACATGCTTTAGACGACACTTTTGGCAAAGCCAAGGTGACCGCCATGCGTGAGCGCATACTTGGGATTAACCCTCTGGCTAACGTGTACGAAGTTGAAGATTTTGTAACGGTGGAGAATGTGGCCGAGATGCTAAGTCAGCCATATGATTATGTGATTGACTGCGTGGATGACGCTAAGGCCAAGGTGGCGATTGCAGTTTTTTGTCGCATCCATAAACTACCATTAGTGACAGTGGGCGCAGCCGGTGGCAGGTTAGACCCCACATGCATCCAAGCAGCAGATCTTGCCCATGTGTCCGGCGATAGACTGCTTGCTAAAGTGCGCAATCAGTTACGCAGGGACCATCAATTCCCTAAAGCCACTAACAGCAAAAAATCCGATAAGTTTGGCATACAGGCAGTATATTCTGACGAGCCCGTGATTAAGCCTGACGGGGCCTGTGAGGTAGATACTAATGCCGGCGTGACTGGCTTAAATTGCGCAGGTTACGGCTCTAGTGTGTGTGTCACCGCACCATTTGGCTTTACTGCCTCCGCTTTGGCGTTAAAATCATTTTTACTTAAATGAGTGCGTACGCATCATAATTCCAGATGAAGCACGCACATCATGATTAGTAGTCTCAGCATCAAATTAGCAATTAGTTTCTCACCGTATGTAATGGATATGAAAGACGATTGTTGGCATGGTTAAGCGTAGAAAACTCATTGTTGGCAACTGGAAGTTACACGGCAGCATTGCGGGTAATCAGCAGTTATTACAGCAATTGAGATTAAATCTAAAAGCGCTGGATGCAGTAGATTTTGCACTTTGCTTACCTTATGTCTATTTGTTTCAAGGCCAGCAATTATTGGCTGGCAGCAACATTTTGTGGGGTTCGCAAAATGTGAGTCAGTTTGAGGAAGGCGCTTATACCTCATGCATATCAGCCGCAATGATTGCCGAATTTGGCTGCCGCTTTGTAATTGTTGGGCACTCTGAACGGCGTCTGTTGCGCTTAGATAGTTATGAGGTCATTGCGACCAAACTGTTACGGGCCTTGGCTTGTGGGTTAACGCCCATTTATTGCGTGGGTGAAACGCAGCAAGAGCGCGATGCCGGTATGGCTGAAGAGGTAATTCAGCAGCAATTGCTGAATATGTTAAACGCGTTAGATGATGAAGCATTGGCGCGCGCTAAATCTCTCTATATTGTGGTGGCTTATGAGCCAGTATGGGCGATTGGTACTGGGTTACACGCAAGCCCGCAGCAAGCACAATCAATGCATGTGTTGATTCGGCAGCTGATCTCAACACGGGATGTGGCACTTGCACAGCAAGTGCGCATTCTCTATGGTGGTAGCCTAACTGCCGATAATGCACATGATATGCTCTCCATGCCTGATATAGATGGCGGCTTGCTGGGGCGTTCATCACTGGATGCAGAAGCCTTCACACAAGTGGCATTGATTGCAAATAGCTTGGCGCAAGGGGAGTGAACCTCTAACTGAGGTGGTAGTCAGTACCAGAGTAGCGTAAGGCTTTACTTGCTCTCCCAATAGAATCGCCGTGGTTCTTTGCTGAGTTTTCGCATATTTCACACAGATGACGGTTTTGATGAATTTTCATGACACTGTCATAATTGTCGCTTATGCTGAATGAAATAACTAATTAGAAAATACCATGCGTTCAGTTAATTCACCGCTTAAATTACTTAATCGAGATATCAGTATATTGGCGTTTAATGCGCGTGTGCTGAGCCTTGCACAAAATGCGGAGTATCCTCTGCTTGAGCGTTTGCGTTTTCTTTGCATAGTATCCTCCAACCTTGATGAATTTTTTGAAGTACGCGCTGCACCCCATGTGGATGCCATGCGTGACAATGAAAAAAAGACAGATGTTAACGTACAAAGCTATTTAGAAATATCGAAAGCTGCGCATACTTTAGTTGAAAAACAGTACGAGATTTTTAATACAGACTTAATGCCAGCAATGGCGAGTGCCGGCGTGTATCTAGTGTCTAACGCTGAGCGTACATTGGAGCAAAAGCGTTGGGTAGCTCGTTATTTTGAGTCTAGTGTGCGTCCATTACTGGTGCCAGTCGCACTTGATCCCTCGCATCCTTTCCCGCAAGTGGCAAATAAATCTCTGAATTTTATTGTGTCACTAGGGGGCACTGATGCATTTGGCCGCAATAATAATATTGCCATTGTGAAAGTGCCAAGAGCGTTACCCCGCTTGATCAAACTGCCTAAGCACTTGAGTGGCAAGCAACAAAAGTTTGTGTCCCTATCTAGTGTTATTCGTGCACATTTGGCCAGCTTATTTACTGGCCGTGAGGTGCTGTGTTTTTCACAGTTTAGGGTAACTAGGCACTCTGATTTGGCAGTGGATGAGGAAGATGTAAAAAACCTGCGTACAGCACTGAGAAAAGGGTTGGTGCAGCGCCATTTTGGTGAAGCGGTACGCCTAGAGGTATCACATGGTTGTGATGAAAAACTAGCCAAGTTGTTGCTGCAGCAATTCGATTTACCCAAACAGTCGCTTTATCGCGTGAATGGCTTGGTTAATTTAGCGCGCCTGATGCAGTTGGCAGATTTGGCAGAAGGTGACCATCTCAAGTTTAAGCCATATGAGCCGCAGATGAGCCAGCAGCTCGTTCCCAATCAGTCATTTTTCTCACAGCTCAAGCAGCGCGATATTCTTATCCATCAGCCTTACGAAAGCTTTGAGTCGGTGATTGATTTCTTGCGTGAGGCTGTGCATGACCCCGATGTGCTCTCTATCCAGCAAACCATTTACCGCACCGGCTCTGACCCGCGTATGCTCAAGCTGCTGCAAGAAGCAGTTCGACGTGGCAAAGAGGTGATGGCCGTGGTTGAGCTTAAAGCCAGGTTTGATGAGGAGGCCAACATCAACTGGGCAGAGGATTTAGAGTCTGTGGGGGCGCAAGTGGTATACGGCATTGTGGGGCTGAAAACCCATGCCAAGATGTTACTGGTGATGCGCCGTGAAGCCACAGGTCTTAAGTACTATGGGCATGTTTCAACCGGCAACTATAATCCAAGAACAGCGCGGCTCTATACTGATGTCAGCATGCTTACCGTAGATGCGCAGATTACCCGCGATATGGAGCATTTGTTTAGGCATATTGCGAGCCAAGTCAAACTACCCCGTATGCAGAAGCTGCTGGTTGCGCCATTTAATTTGCACAAACAGATGTCAGCTAAGATTAGGGCAGCCGAAATGTGCGCCAAGGCGGGGAATCCTGCTTCTATTATCTTGAAGATGAACGCATTAACCGATGAGGCTTTAGTGAAGGCGTTGGTAAGGGCAGGGCGCGCCGGGGTGGAAATTGATTTAATCCTGCGCGGCGCGTGCATTTTACCGATTGACGCACCAGGTTTGAATGGACGCATTCGTGTGCGATCAGTGATTGGCCGTTTGCTTGAGCATTCGCGCGTGTTTTACTTCAAAATCGCTGAAGTCGAACATATGTGGCTATCCAGCGCCGATTGGATGAATCGCAACATGATGCGCCGTGTGGAAATTGCATGGCCGATTACAGATGCAAAAAATCGTGCACGAATTTTGCAGGAGTGCTGCCAAATGTATTTAGAAGATAATCATGACGCATGGATATTAAATGCGGATGGCACTTATCATCCTATCGCGGCACAAGCGCATAAGGCCAAGCCCGGTGAGCCGGCACGTGTTTATAGTGCACAATTGCAATTACTGCAAAAATATACAGATTAACTCAACTGTTTAATAAATCATGGCAAATTTAATCATTTGGCGACATGCCGAGGCTGAAGAGAAAAGTGAAAGCGGCCATGATCATGATCGCGCATTGACCAAGCGTGGCCGTAAAGATGCTGCCAAAATCGCAAAGTGGCTGTATAAACACTTGCCAGAGAATGCCGAGCTGTTGTGCAGCCCAGCACGCCGCTGTTTGCAAACAGCACATGCCTTGCATGATTTAAATCATATGGAAATTAAAATTGCTGACTGCTTAAGCTTAGATAGCAATGTGGCTCGCATGGCGCAAGAAATTACCAATCAGGACGACACACAAACCATTGTGCTGGTAGGGCATCAGCCCAACCTAGGTTTGTTCATAGGTGAGCTGTTGGGCTTGCATCAAAGCGTATGCGTGGTAAAGAAAGGCGCAGTTTGGTGGCTTAAGCAGCGTAAGGTAGATGGCATATCACATTACTACATTGATACTGTGAAACAGCCGGGCTTTTGATTAAGGTAACGTGTATTTGCCTAGATTGCTCTCGATGCGAATCTCTATACACGAATATTTAACTGTGCTATTTTAGCCCTGTAGGCATATTTAATACTCGTATGTGATGGCTTTAATTTGACAGCCTATTACTGCTAGCCTGAGTGGGCTGTAAGGTTAACCATCTTTCTAACTAAATTTTAATGATAAGGGGTACTTGCCATGACTTTTGCTAAACGTTTTTTCAGTGCATTTCTAGCTGCATCTATTTTATTTACTGGTTCTGTGCAAACAGTGCAGGCTGCCATGATTAGCTCAGCGCAGGTTGCTGAGAGCGCTTTTTCAGGTACTGCTGACCAAGACCGTGCGCGGATTATTACTGCTTTGTCCCGTCAAGACGTACAGGCTGCATTGATCGAACGTGGCATTGACCCAGCACAAGCGCGCAGTCGTGTTGCGTCACTTACCGATGAAGAAGCAAGTGCGATGGCGACACAAATTGAAAATGCACCAGCCGGTAGCGGTATTATTGGTGCCATTGTTTTAGTGTTCTTGGTACTGTTGTTAACTGATATTCTTGGCTTTACTAAAGTGTATCCATTTACACGTTCTATTCGCTAACCGTGCGTTAGCTTAGTGTAGATTTTGTTACAGCGAGAGGCCAGCATGTTTCGTAAGTTAATCATGCTGGCTTTTTGTTTATTGCTCAATGCCTGTGCTGCTACAGGTGTACGTGAGGCAGTACAAAACCCATCTCTTCCTAGGCAGCACGAGCTGACGCAGACCCCGTTCTTTCCTCAATCGCAATATCACTGCGGGCCTGCCGCATTAGCAACCGCACTCAATGCCGTTGATATTCGCGTGACGCCAGATCAATTAGTACCTGAGGTTTACATTCCGGCTCGCCAGGGTAGTTTGCAGATCGAAATGCTGGCTGCAGCACGCAAGCACGGTGCGCTGTCGGTAAAGTTGGCGCCTAAACTTGACGCGGTGTTGGCCGAAGTTGCCGCCGGTAATGTGGTGGTGATAATGCAGAATCTAGGCCTGTCCTGGGTGCCCTCTTGGCATTATGCGGTGGTCGTTGGATACAATTTGGACCGTGAACTTGTTTGGTTGCGTTCTGGTACGTTTGAGCGCTTTGAAATGAGCTTGAGTGCATTTCAGCGCACTTGGGCACGCAGTGGTCATTGGGCGTTTGTGGCATTAAAGCCAGGCAGCTTACCTAAGGCTGATGACCCTGATGCGGTTGCCAAAGCAATCGTTGCTTTTGAGAACAATGCAAATAAGACCGATGTCTATTTGGCATATGATGCGGCCGCTAAGCGCTGGCCTAATCATTTGGTATTGCTAATGGGCTTAGGTAACAGTGCTTATGCGCTGGGCGACTATTTGCATGCGATAACTGCTTTCCGTAATGCGACGATTGCCTACCCCAACTCCGCGGCAGCGTATAACAACCTGGCAAACGTGTTATTGCTTGAGGGGGACGCGGTGGCGGCTAAAACGGCAGCTGAAAAAGCTTTGCAGCTGGTACAGTCAGACCCGGTGCTACGCGCTGAGGTTATCAAAACAGTGGAAGAAGTTAACGCTTATAAGCCAAAAAAACCACGCTAGCTAGTATGCGTGGTTTGTCAGTTTTTGTGGTTTGTAAGGGGGTGAGTCCCACTTCAATCTGGCATGTGCAAGTGCGCTATGACATAGTGCTATAGGAGAATCACATAGTGTGACGCACGCGCTTGGTGTATCGCATTATAGCCGGCGGTTTATCTTCGCCAGCTATAACGCGATACATAACTCAAGATAATCTGAGCTTATTTCTTTTTAGGTCTGCCAGTTTTAATAGCAGGCACTTTACTCATGGCTGCTTTTAATGCGGCATCCGTCATTGCGCTTAACTGCATAATGCCTGCGCGTAGTAGCTCACTCTTTTTAGCTGGTTGCCCCAATTTGGTGAGGCGATCTTTGAGTACCGCAAATTGTGCGTACTCAGTTTTAGGCATGGTGAAGCTATCACGCTCCATTTTTAGTTTTGGTGTTTTTTCTTTTAACACTTTGGTTTTTGCAGGAGCTTTTTCAGCTTTTTTGGTGCTGGTTACGTTGGTTTTTACAGCAACTTTGGCTGCTGGTTTAGTAACCGTTGTTTTTGCTGCTACAGGTTTGGCAGCTACAGTTTTTGCTGGGGCAGGTTTTGCAACAGCTTTGCTGGCTGGTGCTGCTTTAGCAGCAGGTTTGTTTGTTTCTGTGCTTGTTGCGTTTTCAGGTGTTGATTTTAACGCTTCAGCCTGAATTGAATTGATTTTTGACATGGTTGCACTCCAAATAAACGATATAAACAGTTTATACCGTTTATTTGTGAACGCAAATGAATTTTTTGTGACAGTTTTATATTGTATTCACTAGCTCAAAATGCCAGTTAATTTTCTGCCATGCCAGCGTCTCTTCATCCAGCAAGTAATGCGATTGCGGGTACTTGCTTGCCCATGATTTTGGCAGCGAGAGCTTAAAGCCATTGTTGTTTATTGCTAGCTGTATACCGCGTAGGTTGGGCATTTGTCTGGCATGGCATAAAATCACTGCTAGCCGCATGCAAATTAACTGCATGACAAATACGCGGTCAGAGAAATCAGCTTCTAATCGTTTTAACTTGCCGCGATGCCCTAAAATAATCAAACTTAAACAGTGCAGTTCACTTTGTGAAAAGCCAACTGGCTCGGTGTGGTCTAGTATGTAAGCGCCGTGCAAGTGCGCATCTACCGGAGAGATAATGCCGCCAATTTCGTGCAGCTGTGCCGCCCAGCGCAATTTACGTGCGTGTTTAAAGTATTCGCCATCTGCAAATGTAGTGTTATCGCTGATTTTTTCAAACAACTTCTCAGCCACTTCTGCAACCGTGTTGGCATGGGTTTCGTCTACATCAAATTTACGCGCTAAGCGTTGAATCGATGTATTGCGAAGGTCCAGCATATCGTTTTCACGCGCAAGCATGTCATACAGCAGGCCGTGTCGTAATGCACCTTTTGCTACGTTTAAGGTGTCTATGTTGAGAAACTCAAAGACTGCAATCAGCACAGAAAGGCCGCCGGCAATCACTGGTTTGCGGTCTTCTTTTAAGCCGTTTAAGCGTAGCTTATCTACGTACCTTGCTTTGAGTAGCTCTTCTTTCAGCCAATATAAGCTTTCTCTGCTGACAGAGTCAGCAGGTTTGCCGTATTGCACTAACACGTCCGCCACTGCCCCTACCGTGCCGGACGCACCGTAAGCAACATCCCAGTGCGTGTCGTTGAAGTGGTTGCCTAGGGTTTCAAAGATAGATTCGGCTGAAATTTCAGCGCGCGTAAATGCTTTTTCAGTAAACTCGCCGTTGGCAAAGTGCTTGAGTGCCCATGCTACAGAGCCCACGTGCAGAGATGCAGTTTGGGTTGATTCAAAGCCGCAGCCAAGAATGAACTCGGTAGAGCGCCCGCCAATGTCTATCACCAATCTTTTTTCATTGGATTGCGGTAAAAAACGGCTGACCCCTTGATAGATGAGACGAGCTTCTTCCACGCCAGAAATCACCTCAACCTCAAAGCCTAGCGCCTTTTTTGCGAGCTTTAGAAAGTGATCACGGTTGTTAGCTTCGCGTAATGTCTGGGTTGCTACGGCACGTACGTGGGCTGCGTCAAAGCCTTGCAAGCGTTCACCAAACCTGGATAAGCAGCGAACGCCTCGCTCTATCGCTTCGGCAGTTAGATTACGCTCTTCATCTAAATCGCCACCTTGCCTCACTGCTTCTTTGATGTACTCTACACGCTCGATATGGCCGCTATCCAACCGGCCAATTTCAAGCCTGAAGCTATTAGAGCCTAGGTCGATTGCCGCAAGCAGGGCTTTATCAGCAGGTGAGTTACTTGATTGATTATTCATAAATGATGCAGTTTTTGAGCGAGTGTTATGTGAAAACAATAATACTGTTTATTTTGTGATTATAGTTTGAAAGTTTCATGACATTGATGGTTTTGCATAATAATTTCATCATGTCGTTAGGCTGGTCGCTTGAAAATATTCTGCTAATCCCCACATAGTTATTATTGTTTTATTCTTAACATTAGGAGCTTAATTTATGTCCACTGCGACAGCACAACAAGAAATTCATCCAAAAGAATCAATGGCCTTTCAGGCTGAGGTGAAACAACTCTTGCAGTTGATGATTCACTCTTTATACAGCAACAAAGAAATTGTGTTGCGTGAGCTGATTTCAAATGCATCAGATGCGGCAGATAAATTACGTTTTGAAGCGTTGGCGAACGGCGCCTTGTACGAAAATGACAGCGAGTTAAAAATCCGCATCGCTTTTGATAAAGAAGCACGTACTCTCACCATTGCCGATAACGGCATCGGCATGAGCCGTGACGAGGTGATTGCAAACATCGGTACTATTGCTAAATCTGGCACTAAAGAGTTTTTTAACGCTTTAACTGGTGATCAGGCAAAAGACGCAAACTTAATCGGTCAGTTCGGTGTAGGCTTTTACTCAGCATTTATTCTTGCAGACAAAGTAACCCTGACCACGCGCCGTGCCGGTGCAACCGAGGCAGTGCGCTGGGAATCTGCAGGTGAGGGCGACTTTACGATTGAAACAGCGGATAAAACCAGCCGCGGTACTGAAATTACCTTACATTTGCGCGAAGGCGAAGATGAGTTCTTAAGCGACTGGAAACTGAAAACCATCATCCGCAAATATTCAGACCATATTACTTTGCCTATCGTGATGAAAAAGTCCGAGTGGAAAGATGGCGCGGAAGTGGCAACGGATGAAGATGAAACCGTTAACAAAGCTTCAGCACTATGGGCACGCAGCAAAAACGACATTACAGAAGAAGAGTACCAAGAGTTTTACAAACATGTTTCACATGACTTTGAAAACCCATTAGCCTACACACACAGCCGTGTAGAAGGTAAGCAAGAGTATATTTCTCTGCTGTACGTACCAAGCAAAGCCCCATTTGATTTGTATGATCGTGATCGTCGTCATGGCATTAAGCTTTATGTTAAACGCGTGTTTATTATGGAAGACGCTGAAAAATTGATGCCACAATACCTGCGTTTTGTACGTGGCGTGATTGATACATCAGATTTACCACTTAACGTTTCCCGCGAAATCTTGCAATCTAGCCGCGATGTAGATGCAATTAAAGCCGGTTCAGTGAAGAAAGTGCTTGGCCTGTTAGAAGATATGGCTGAAAACAAGCCTGAAGACTACGCTAAGTTCTACCAAGAGTTCGGCCGTGTACTCAAAGAAGGCCCGGGCGAAGACTTTGCAAACAAAGAGAAGATTGCAGGCTTGTTACGCTTTGCCTCAACCAAGGCTGATAATGAGGTGCAGGATGTGTCGTTCAAAGACTACATTTCACGCATGCAAGCTGAGCAAGATGTGATTTACTACATTACTGCCGACAGCTTTGCTGCCGCACAACATAGCCCGCATTTAGAGATTTTCCGCAAAAAAGGCATTGAAGTGTTGCTGATGAGCGACCGTGTGGATGAATGGTTGTTAGGCAGCTTGACTGAGTTTGAAGGTAAAAAACTGCAGTCTATCGCTAAGGGTGATTTAGATTTAGGCAAGCTTGAATCTGAAACTGAGAAAGAGATTCAAAAGAAAATTGAAGAAGAATCAAAAACCTTAGTTGAGAAAATCAAGCAAACCTTGGGCAGCCAAGTAAAAGACGTGCGCGTAACCCATCGCTTAACAGACTCTCCTGCATGCTTGGTGAGCGATGCGCAAGATTTGTCTGGCAACCTAGCGCGCATTTTAAAAGCGGCTGGTCAAAATGCACCAGAAAGTAAGCCTATTCTGGAAATTAACCCAGGCCACAAGCTGGTAAAACGTCTAGAAGCTGAATCAGCAGAGGCAGTATTTGCAGATTTAACACACGTGCTGTTTGACCAAGCGCTGTTGGCAGAAGGTGGCACACTGGAAGACCCGGCTAGTTTTGTGAAACGTATGAATAGTTTGATTAGCTAACTTATTGTTGTTAAATAGAAAACCGCCCGGCGTAAGCTCGGCGGTTTTTTTATGGCTGCTCGAAATTGGCGTGTGTAGTGTAACTTTCAAAGAACGGTCATAAAGCTGGCTCAATTTTTGCTAAAATAACAATACCATTCAATAATTTAAGATTATCTAAAATGAAAACTCCAGCCGAAACTAAAGCTAAACCTAAGAAAACAGTCAAAGCTAAGTCGATTGCAATCCCTAAACTCGGGCCAATTCAGCAGGCTTTGAAAAATCATTTGATATTCTCTAGCTTCAAGACCAGTGAGGCTGCAACGCCACGTGACTGGTATGACGCCGCTAGTTATAGCGTGCGCGATCACGTTGTGGAGCGTTGGGTTCAAACGGCGGAGTCCTATTATCGCGACGACCCGAAGCGCGTTTACTATTTGTCATTAGAATTTTTGATTGGGCGCATGCTGAGTAATGCCGCACTAAATTTGGGCATAAATGAAGAACTTAAAGATGGGATGGATGCATTAGGCCGCAATCTGGAGAATGCGGTAGAGTTTGAGACCGATGCAGCGCTTGGTAACGGTGGTTTAGGCCGTTTAGCGGCGTGTTTTCTGGACTCTATGGCCACGATGGATATTCCAGCAGCAGGGTACGGCATTCGTTATGAGTACGGGATGTTCAGGCAGACTATTGAAAACGGCCAGCAGGTGGAGAACCCGGACAATTGGCTACGTTATGGCAACATTTGGGAGTTCCAACGTCCGGAAGCTACCTACAACATCAAGTTCCACGGGCATGTGGTTAAGTATCCGAACGATCAGGGTGAAGAGGTTCAGCATTGGGTAGATGCTGAGCATGTGATTGCGATGGCTTATGATGTGCCGGTGCCAGGTTATGGCACAAATACCGTTAACAATTTGCGTTTATGGTCAGCTAAAGCCGCGCGTGAATTTGATTTAAGACATTTTAACGATGGTAATTACGAAAAAGCGGTAGAAGAGCGTAACGCAACCGAGAATATTTCAAAGGTACTTTACCCGAATGACACCTCAGTGCTGGGTAAAGAGCTGCGTTTAAAACAACAGTATTTCTTTGTTTCTGCTTCTATTCAAGACATTTTACGCCGCTTCTTAAGTACGCATGAAATGAAAACACAAGATGACTGGAAAATTCTGCCAGAAAAAATAGCGATTCAACTCAATGATACGCACCCATCTGTTGGGGTGGCAGAAATGATGTACCAGTTGGTGGATATACACCAATTACCGTGGACTTTTGCCTGGGAACTGGTTGTTAAGATTTTTGCTTACACCAACCATACGCTAATGCCTGAGGCGCTAGAGACTTGGACTGTGGACTTGTTTGGCCGCTTACTGCCGCGCCATTTGGAAATTATCTATCAAATTAACCATGAGTTCTTGTGCATGGTCAACCATCACTTCCCAGGTGATGCTGAGTTGTTAAAACGCGTATCTATTATTGATGAGAATCATGGCCGCCGTGTGCGTATGGCGCATTTGGCTGTGGTCGGCAGTCATACCGTGAACGGCGTAGCCGCCTTGCATAGTGAGCTGTTAAAGAGCACGTTGTTCGCTGACTTTGACCGTATTTTCCCAGGAAAAATGACAAATGTGACTAATGGTATTACACCGCGCCGCTGGTTAAATCAGGCAAACCCGGGCTTAACTGCCTTAATCGAGGCGGCGATTGGCCCTGATTTTAAGAAAGACCTGACGCAGATTAAAAAAATCACGCCACTGGCTGATGATGCGGATTTTAGAAAAGCATTCGCACAAGTGAAGCTTGCCAATAAGCAAAGGCTAGCTGCAAAAATTGAAGCCAAGACTGGTGTTAAATTAAATGTGAATAGCTTGTTTGATGTGCAAATCAAGCGTATTCATGAATACAAACGCCAGCTATTGAATGTGTTACATGTAATTACCTTGTATAACCGGATTCGCCGCGGTGATAAAGATATTACGCCGCGTACCATTATTTTTGGCGGTAAAGCTGCGCCTGGTTACTGGATGGCAAAACATATTATTCGATTGATTAATGATGTTGCCACCATCGTGAATGAAGACATTGCCGTAGGCGACCAGTTAAAAGTGGTGTTCTACCCAAATTACGAAGTTTCAGCCGCTGAGATTCTATTCCCGGGCAGTGACCTTTCTGAGCAGATTTCCACCGCAGGTACAGAGGCAAGTGGTACTGGCAATATGAAGATGGCCTTAAATGGTGCACTCACCATCGGCACCTTAGATGGCGCCAATGTGGAAATTAAAGAAGAAGTGGGGGATGAAAACATATTCATCTTTGGCTTAACCACACCACAAGTGGCTGAGGTCAAGGCAAGCGGTTACCAACCGCGTGATTATTACAACAATAACCCGGAGCTTAAACACGTGCTGGACATGATTGCAGATGGCTATTTCTCTATTGATGAGCCGGGCCGTTATAAAGTGATTGTGGATAATTTGCTAAATAACGATCAATACTTGTTGTTAGCAGATTATGCTAGCTATGTTGAAGCGCAGGAGCGAGTTGGTAAGCTGTATCAAAAACCAGATGACTGGGCACGTATGGCTATCTTAAACGTAGCGAATATGGCTAAGTTTTCAAGTGATCGTGCAATTGGGGATTATGCGAGAGAAATCTGGCATGTGACCCCGCATGCAAAGCCTAAAGCTAAAAAGTAAATTGCCAGCAGGTTGGCGCATAGCCATGCATAGCGTTGTATTGTTAACATCAACTAATTGTCATACTATGCAGTTAGAATTGTATGGTTAATTTTACAACCCCGATTTGGGGTAATGAATGGAGAAGTGTATGCGCTACCTAGTGGCAGTTTTAAGTTTTATATTGTTCGCAACGCATGCCAACGCTTTGAGTGTAAGTGATCTTAGCAACGCAGAAGCAAGCGGCGGGCTAAAAGAGGCGTTGGTTCAGGCTGCGGGTAAGGCTGTTGGTCAGTTAAGTGCAACGGATGGCTTTTTCGGCAATAAGGAAGTTAAAATCCCGCTGCCAGAAACGCTGCAAAAAGCTGAAAAAGCCATGCGTATGTTTGGCATGGGTAAGCAAGCTGACGAGTTAGTGCTTAAAATGAATCGTGCAGCAGAAGCAGCCGTACCTGAAGCTAAAGCCTTGCTGGTTGATTCAGTTAAGAAAATGAGTGTTGCGGATGCCAAAGCCATATTGACTGGCGGTGATGATGCCGCAACACAATACTTCAAAAAAACCACCTCAGCACCGATGGCCGAGAAGTTTTTACCGATTGTGAAAAAAGCCACAGAGAACGTGCAGCTTGCTCAGCAATACAATAAATTTGCAGAGATGGGCAGCAAGTACGGTGTTGTTAAAAAAGAGCAAGCTAACCTAGAGCAGTACGTCACCCAAAAAACGCTGGACGGTGTTTATTTGATGATGGCGAAAGAGGAAGCCGCTATCCGTAAAGACCCAGTCGGCCAAGCAAGCAATTTACTGAAAAAAGTATTCGGCACGCTGGTGCAGTAGCTTTAGCGTCAAGGGGAGCTAAAATAGGCTGCCCTTAATCACAGCCTTACAGGCTGCTTTTAGTTATATCTGCACGTTAGTGTGGTGCGTCATTAAGGCAAACATAGCGCTTCAAATATGAGCACTATGTTTGCTTTTTTTACTTCAAATCGAGCTTAATTTTTAATCAGCTGCGCATATTTCGCACGAATCTTTGCAGCTTTAGGCGCGGCGACTGCCATGCAGTAAGGCTGGTTAGGGTTCTTGTCAAAGTAGTATTGATGGTAATCTTCAGCTGGGTAAAACACTTCGGCAGCGTTTACTTCGGTCACAATCGGGCTTGTCCAAATATGTTGCTGATTTAGTTCGGTAATCATTTTTGTAGTAGCTGTGCGTTGAGCTTCATTTTGGCAAAATACAGCAGAGCGATACTGCGTACCAACGTCATTGCCTTGGCGGTTTGGTGTGGTTGGGTCGTGCGATACAAAAAATATTTCTAACAGTGTTTCAAAGCTGATTAAATCTGCATCGTAAGTGATTTGAATCGCCTCTGCGTGGCCGGTATCGCCATTGCAAATCTGCTTGTAGGTTGGGTCGGTAGTGTGTCCGCCTATGTAGCCTGATGCAACTTTCTTTACGCCGTTCAACTGGCTGAATACTGGTTCTGTGCACCAAAAGCAACCGCCGGCAAATACTGCAATTTGTTCCTGACTCATGATGTAATCCTTATAATAATGCTTGGGGTGTTTAAGCTGTCTTTTATGCTAGGCGCTAATTATCTGCTGTATTGTTAGTCCAAACATCAGGCTAAACATTCATTTTTCTAAATACTTCTCATCGCTATTATCCATGCAGTTAAACGCTTTATATGTAGATTTTAATTCTTACTTTGCTTCAGTTGAGCAGCAACTGGTGCCTGAGTTGAGAGGCAAGCCTATCGGCGTGCTGGCGGTGATGGCAGAAACCACTTGCTGTATTGCTGCCAGCTATGAAGCGAAAGCGTTTGGTATTAAAACTGGTACGCTGGTCAGTGAGGCACGCAAGCTTTGCCCAGATATAATTTTTGTAGAGGCGAGGCCGCCAGTTTATGTGCAGTACCACCATTTTTTAATTGATGTTGTAGAAAGCTGTACCCATGTGGAAAAAGTGCTTTCTATTGATGAAATGGTTTGTAAGCTTACAGGTAGCCAACAGCAGCCGGAAAATGCGCTTAAATTAGCAGCAAAGATTAAATTTGCAATTGCGGAAAAGGCAGGGGATTTTATCCGTTGTTCTATAGGCATCGCCCCTAATACTTTTTTGGCAAAAGTAGCATCTAATATGCAAAAGCCTGATGGCTGCGTGTTGATAGCACCGCATGAGTTACCGCAGCGCTTATTTGGCTTAAAACTCCGCGATTTAAACGGTATTGGTAAGCAGATAGAGGCGCGTTTAAATCGCTATAAGATTACGACGGTGGAGCAGTTGTATGCTGCTAATCGGCAGCAGTTACAGGTGGCCTGGGGTAGCGTAGAAGGCGAGCGCATGTATGATAAGTTACGCGGTATTGAGCCTTATTACGTTAAAAATGCTCGCAGTAGTTTAGGTCACTCCCATGTGATGCCGCCTGAGCAGCGCAACGAAGTTGGCGTAAGGGCGGTGTTGCACAGATTACTGCAAAAAGCTTGTATGCGTATGCGCAGTTACGATTTACTTGCTTCAAGAGTCAGCGTTAAGGTGAAGTTTAGAAATAAGCCAAGTTGGCAGCAGGAGAGTGCAATTTCACCAACCGATAACACTTTACGCTTGATTGAAGCGCTAGAAACTTTTATGCAGCAATATCCGGAAACTAACGCTGAACCTTATGCGGTTGGGGTGTCTTTTTCAGGGCTGGTCACGGCTGATGAAGTGGCGCGTGATTTGTTTCAGGTCGCTCCGCTAGAGAGTGAAAAGAAGTTAAATCAGGCCATTGATAGCCTTAATTCAAAGTTTGGCAAAAACACGATTTACTTTGGCGGCGCGCATGAGGCGCTCAAAGATGCGCCGATGCGTATCGCGTTTAATCATATCCCAGATATGGATGTTGAGAGCGACGACTGATGTCGTTCACTTAATACCTACCTACGTAAAATCATTAGTTACAAATTATTAACAATTGCCGGTAAGCCAATTTAAATCAATCGCGTTAACTGAGCATGGTCACTATTAATTGGCCTGATTCAGTGGCTTAATAAATTCTAGAAATAGAGGAGAAGTAAAATGCGTAATTTTAAGTTGAACGTTGTTAATAGCACGCGCGTGGCGATGGCTGTGCCTGCATTAATCGCAGCAGTGTTTGCAACGCCAGCGTTGGCCAGTGATCAATATGTTGATACTGCCCGTGTGATTTCTGTCACACCGCAAACCGAGCGTATCAATACTCCACAGCAAGAATGCCGTACCGAGTATCAGCAACAGAGCTACTCTCAAGGTAATCGCTCTATGACAGGTGCCATCATTGGTGGTATTGCTGGTGGTTTGTTGGGTAATACCGTAGGTCGGGGTAGTGGCCGAATTGCTGCAGCAGCTGTTGGTGCTGGCGTGGGTGCGATTGCGGGGGATCGCATTGCAAATAATCGCCCTAACGAAGTGGTAACGCGTAACGTGCCTGTAGATGTATGTTATCAAGTAGACCGCTGGCAAACTGTGAATACAGGTTATTTTGTTACTTATGAATACAATGGTAGAACATATAACACAGTGACCGCTGAGCATCCTGGCCGTTTTGTGGATGTGAATGTGATGGTGGCACCAAACCGTTATGCGCCAGCGCAAATTAGTTATGTTGATCCCGGCTATCGTCGTGATGGTCAGTGGCGTGGTAACCGTGGTCATGGCAAGCATGATTGGAAAGATCAAGAGCGTTACGACCGCGATGATCGCTATGACAGGGATGACCGCCGTTATTACTAAGTGTGAATATTGCTAAATGTGATTTTCAGTATAGTCGCATGATGTAGTTGTGATTCAACCTAGTAGCAGTGATTGCTACTAGGTTTTTTTATGTCATCTACCCCATATCGGGCTGGTTGCAAGTAAAATTGGTGCTTACCTAATAAATTGAAAATAACTGAGTGAAGCTTACTGTAGACTGTGTATCGACTGGGCAGCTCTTTGCCATGCCAGCAAGTAGCGTGCTGGCGTACTTGCTGTCTAAAGCCAGTATCCGCGAAGAGGTCTTGCCGCTGGAAGCTTTGGTGTGCGCTCAAAGCGGCCTAGCGCCTATGCCAGATTACCCCATTGCTGCTATTAGTGCGGCGGAGGATGGGCTGGATGTGGGGGCGGACTACTGGCTGCGTGCTGACCCTGTGCATTTGGTGTTGCAGCGTGACAGTTTTAGCTTAAGTGAGCCTTGTCCATTACCAGTATCGCGAGCGCATGCGCAAGCGATTATTGCTAGTTTTAATGCGCACTTTGCACAAGATGGATTAAAGTTTTCTTTAGGTGAATCTGGTGCCTGGTACTTATCTTTAGCACAGCCGCCACAAATTAAAACTGCACTGCCAGCGATGGGTAAAAATATTGCCCACTTTATGCCGCAGGGTAGCGCAGCAAGCCACTGGGTGGCGTACTCGAATGAAGTGCAGATGCTATTACATGCACATGCTGCTAATACTGAGCGTGAAGGCGCGGGTGAGGTTGCAGTGAATAGTATTTGGCTATCTGGCGGCGGAACGATGCCTGCGCCTGTAACGCCTGATAGCGATATTGATTGTGTGGTCGGAAACAGCGCTTTGTATAAAGGCTTGGCCAAACGCTCTGGCTTGACGCATCACAACGTATCAGCATCATTGCAAAGTGTTTTGCAGCAAGTAGCAGGGCACAAGCATGTGCGTTTGCAATTAGCGCAGGATTTACTGCTGGCGGAAGGTAGCTTTCAGGCGCTATTAAGTGGGTTAAAAAACCGCAGCATCACACAGTTGGTGCTTAATCTAGCTTGTTATGAAAAAACCTTGGTGGCAACCATCAAGCCGCTTGATCTTTATAAATTCTGGCGAACCGCTAAACCTATGAGTGCCTATTTAGTATGACGTCAATCACACAACGTAACGCGCCTGCGGCAATAGTGCAGAGCCTTCAATCATCAGGCATCTCGCCGCTGATGTCGCGCTTGTTATCTGCACGCGGGGTGTCAGATGTTGCGCAAACCAGCATTCATTTGAGTGCATTGCTGCCACCGCAGCAGCTTACGCATAATCAGGCCATGGCAAAGTTATTGGCTGAGGCAATCAAGGCCAATAAAAAATTGTTAGTGGTAGGCGATTATGATGCAGACGGTGCCACCGCTACCGCTGTTGCCGTAAAAGGCCTGCGCTTATTTGGCGCCAATGTAGACTTTTTGGTGCCCAATCGTTTTGAATATGGCTATGGCCTCACCCCGGAAATCGTCAAACTTGCCGCAGCGCAAGCGCCAGACGTGATCGTCACGGTAGATAACGGTATTGCCAGTGTGGACGGCGTAGCGGTTGCTAATGCAATGGGCATACAAGTGCTGATTACGGACCACCATTTGCCTGGCTCACAAACGCCAGAAGCTGCCTGCATCGTTAACCCTAATCAACATGGCTGCACGTTCCCCAGCAAAAATCTTGCGGGTGTCGGAGTCATGTTCTACTGTTTGCTAGGCTTGCGGGCAGAGCTACGTGAACAAGGCGTTTATCAATCTAGTTCTGAACCGAACTTAACTGAACTGCTGGATTTAGTCGCCTTGGGTACCGTTGCTGACTTGGTATTTTGACTTTATATAAGATTTTGTCTATACTTGATTAAACATTTAAATTCATATGGTTAAGTAAATAATTAAGATAGTTACTTTATTGACAATGATCCATATTAGCCAAGGCAACACTGAGTATCCTTTTTATGCGATTGATTCAGAAGTTTTGGCTTATCTTGATAGAGCAATTGATAGTCTGAGCCTAGGAAAAAATTACTCGCTTGATTTCCAGATAATAAAGCGTACCTTGGAATGTACTCTTCAGATTACTAGGCAGAGCTTGAATTTAGAAAATATAATGAGCTCCTCATTTGCAGGAATTTGTATCTCCTATATCGGCGCACTTTATTCACCAACATTTTTTGAATCATCCCACCATAGAAAATACAGATTAGTAAAATCTTTTCTCCAATTAGTTGCAAGATTGGAGATTATGTTCAATACATACTCTCTTCCAGATGTCAGTATCGCAAAAAAAGTTATAACGGATGATGTTGAAAAGTGCATCTTACAATTCCAGAAATTCGAATTGGATGAGGAAAAGCTCTGGCTCTGGCACGGTTGGCCATGCCCTAATAAAAGTGGCAGTGTATATTGGGCTCCACTGTACCCCATATACAAAAGGCTAGGCAGATCGTTCACATATAGACTACATCTACTTTGTATTCAGTTCATTGGCACACGAAATGTCAACAGAGTGCCACTTTTGAGTGTGCTTGCACAATTCATTGAGCAATACGAAGGTCCGTTAGACGAGAGCTATTTAAAGCGTCCTGAATTCATAGGTGGATTTTGGCGCAAGTTTATGACTTATTACTTATTAACAAAATATGCGAACGGTAAAGGATCAAAACTAACAACACTAAGCGATAATTGGCGTAATGCATTTGTACCTTTCGTAAAATCTTATTTAATTCCATCAGGTCTATTTGTCGAGCACTGGGGTGAGTTTCCAAATTTTCCTGCAAAAATTACTACAGGCGCAAATACTCATGTAGTAACTTCCAAAGACGGAGTGGAAGTGAAAGTTAAACTTCTTACTGACATTCCACTGCAGTTAACCGATGATGAAGCAATACACTTGTTGTTTAAAAAAATCCAAACTGATGTAGACATTGCAACAGAATGGGCAAGTTGGGCCGTGAATGACATCTGGGTTAGATACAAAAAAAGGATTGAACTAAGCTCGCTAGGACAAGTGGTAATAAAAGGTAATAATTCTAAGAACAATGGAAATAATTGGCTGGTCGATCGTAATAATCCAGATCACTTAAAAAATGCTGCGGCAACGCTTAATTATTATGGGCATATAGTTAGCAAAATTGATGGGACGACAATTTTGCCTACACCGCTCTTTCAAACAGCTCATGAATTAGGTTTGCCTAATACTAGCGCTCTACTTCCACACTGCATTTTGCTGATTGCAAATCACTCCGCAATTACACCATCTTTTTTGGATACCTTTGAACTTTTCGACAAAAATGGCAAGCAAACTGGTTTCATAGAAACTGATGGTGGCTATAAGCTCATTGGACATAAGAGGAGACGCGGTGCCAAGTTAGCACAACAAATAATTTTGTTAAATGATACAACAAAGTCGCTTGTTGAACAGATAATCGCATTAACTTCATCTATACGCGAATACTTAAAGTCGAAGAATGATGATAACTGGCGTTATTTACTACTTACATCCAGAGAGGGTTTCACTTACCCAAGTCGAGTCAAAAGAGTTTCAAGTGATTGCGAAGTAAAGATTCGTGTCCAAAAGTTTGCCGAATCACTGAAGAACACTAGCTCTTTAACAAGCGAACAACGAATCCAATATGCAAATAGATTCAATTTATCGTCGCTTCGCGCGAGTTGTGCAGTACTTGTTTATTTGCGGACGCGCAGTATTAAAGAAATGTCCCAAGCATTAGGGCATGCTAAGCTGAAGGTAGAACTCATTGAACGCTATTTGCCTGCACCAATCTTGTCATTTTTTCAAGAGCGATGGATTCGTATCTTTCAAGCTGGAATATTGGTAGAGGCATTAAAAGAAAGCGAATATTTAATAGAAGTAAGTGGCTTCGAAAGCATTCATGAGTTGAATGAATTTTTAAACATACATGCATTGAAGTTGCCATATGAAAATAAAAATGATTTGGATCATGATTCGACTGCTTTCGGAAAAATGAGTGAAGAGGTAGTGAGGTTTGGAGTTAATTCTTCGATATTAACTATGATGCTCAGTTTGCAACAAGCAGTACAAGTTGCCACGAAGACTGTACATGAAAAAGCAAGATATTGGGCAGAGATATCTCAGCACTTAATTTCGCATATCGAAACTCAAGAATCATATCGTCCAGACTTACAGGCTCACTTAGAGAAGGCAAAGCGCCTCGCTAACCCAGCAATCATGGATCATATAATTTATGGTTAATTCAGAGTTATTACCTGATGAATTGAGCTTTCTGAAATTGTTTAATGGAGATCGCTATACCGAGTATCGAAACTCACAATGGATATCAACTCCCTTTGATGCAGAAGTCTGGATGTTTAATTTTGGTACAACGGGTCAGTATAGTGTCGATTTCCGTGTAAAACTTGAAAATATGAGCCTTCTAACAGAGGAATCAAATCGCTCACTTTTAGAGTTATTTAAGAATTGGATTTGCATACAAACACACCCAGATATTACTGGAGGAACTATTTACACGGCGCAAACCGCACATGCGTTGATACGGCGAGTGCTATCATTAATAGATTATTTTTTAATTAACTCTGAACACTTCAAATTGTCCCAATATGGGCTAAAAAATATCACTGAGAACGATATTTCAAATATATTAGCGCAACTTGCCTCATCCAGTAAAAACACCACAAATATATATCAATGGCCGACCCGTATAAGTCAGTACTTGCGATCTGAGTTAAGAAAATCGGATATTGATTTGTTGATTGCTGAAATTCAGGAAAATCCTATTCTTAGACTAAACATCCCTGACGAAGAATATCGGATGCTGAACTTAACAGAACAAGAGATTTTATATTCCCGAGCTTTATTATGGAAAAAAGGCTACTACAAAGGTGAAAATCATAAAATCAGTATTTCAACGGCATATCGTTATAGTCCCAATACTGTAAAGCTGTCCCAAGACATTTATTCAAACACTCTTAGAGGGGTGCTACCCAAACCGATACCGAATGAATTACTACTTCATCCCATTGAGTCATATTTTAGGGAATTTGATAGTGCTCCAGTTCGTAATGTACATGGAGATTTCCTTTGTGAAACTGAATGGGAGGGGTATAGGAGGGCGCTCAGATCACTTGGTCAACTAACTGAAATCGGAGCGGAGGTTCCTTTAATTGCTTTAAAGGAGATTTGCAACTTTTCTAATCAAGATGCATTCATTCGAAAGTCCAGGGGGCGTTATCATACTCTCCCAAATAACGTAGTCTTAAATTCTTTGCGCAGTGCAGTAGAGTTCGCAATGTCTTATGGGCCAGAACTACTGGAAAGTGTAGTGAACGTAATTAGAGCAGCAAAAAACTCTGATAATAGTTGTGTGTCATTCGCTACTGCAAATGATATCAGGCCACTACTTCTCCCGAAAATTCGAGCCATGGGTGTGCGGGTATGGAATCTCGGATTTCATATGAACTATGTAGAGCGAAGTACGATTCATTCTTGTGAACCTCGGCCTCCCTCTAATGATTATTTTGTGAGGTTACGAAACAACGAAGGACTTCATGAACTACTTCGCGTGTTTTATGGTGCTGTACAACTCATCGTAGGTACCCTAATGGCCAGACGCCAAGGAGAGTTAATTGATTTAATCTGCGGAAGTGCCCTAGATCAGGGGGGTACATTTTTACTTTTCTTCAATCGTAAATCTGGAGTTGGTAGCATTAGAAATAAAGAGGCAAGACCAATACCGGCTGTAGCAGTTCAGTTAATTGATTTACTTCAAATCTTCCATGAACGTCTAGTAGAAATTGGTGTATCCAATGAAAAGTCCAAAATATTTTCATATCCCAATTTGCATTCTGGAAAACCGATAAAGCTCTCAAGTCCTAACTACAATGCTTCCCTTGAAATCTTCTGTGACTACATTGAAACGCCTCTTAATAACAAAGGCGAGCGCTACTATATTCGTCAGCATCAACTAAGACGCTTCTTTGCAATGATGTTTTTTTGGGGGAATTCCTTTGGTGGCATGGACACGTTAAGATGGTTTCTTGGTCACACAGATATAGAACATTTATACCATTATATTACCGAGTCCACTCCGGGTTATGTTATTCGGTCATCTAAGGCCGTTTTCGGAAGCGAGTTACTTAGGGAAAACCCAAATGAGGCTCCACAGTTAGCAAATGTTGTTGAGAAACATTTCAAAACACGTAACTTCATGGTTTTGGATAGCGAAGAACTTGAAGAGTATGTGGAAGAGTTGATGCTTGAGGGGTTAGTCGAAATCGAGCCAATTTTTTTCGAAGGGCCAGAGGGAAAGGCGTTTCGGATTGCTATAAAAACAGTAGGAGAAAATGAAAGCCACTTCAATGGATAAGCGCGTCGAAAGAAACAACCAGTCAGTGCTTAATCTTAGAAATCTTTTGCAAGACATAACTATAGCTCCTGATAAATATCTTGAACAAAATTTAATTATTCAATCGCTGAAATCGCAAGGATTATTAGCAAAATTTTCTGACGAACCAAAAGGTATTTTCCCATCATCTATTAATACTCAAAAGCGAATAGCAGCAAATGTAGTTGATGGTGGGTATGAGGCACTTGACCAGCTAAGAGTAAATGCATTATTGGCCGTGGAGAAAAAGGCCAATACAAACAACCAACCAGATAAAGAAACAAAAGCGGGGCTTTTGCTGACGATTAAAGAATTGGAGTCCGAAAAGCAATCCATTAGAAATGACCTGTTACTTCTGACACTTGCGTTTGAAAAATCGCTCCGCCAGGGTGCCCGCTATGCCTCCCTGGCAGACCCCTCTATACAAGCGCTATGCAAGAAGGAACAAAGGGAATTGTTGGACATTCTTTCCCTCAGAAAAAATAATTTGAACACAAATGTGGTAAAACTTCATGAGGACTAAATCTAAGCTATATTTTCTTACGGCACCAGATTATGAGTTGCCATCCCACATCGATGTGCAACACCGTGTGATTACTAGAGAAGCAGCGGATATTCCGATGATTATGTGGCCGGATGGTACATGGTGCTTTCCTGCCAATGTTTATATGCTCGATCTTTTTCACAGGGGGCTGTCGAGAAAAAATCGAGGCGGAACACTTCTTACCTACGCTACGAACATTAGTCATCTTCTGCGTTACGTTTTCCAAAATAAGATTGATCTAGCTAGATTGACTGATAATCAATTTTCCTTGTTCATTAAACTACTTCAAGGTGAGAGGAGTGCATCCCAACCTGAAGTTCATGCAAGAGATGCAAACGCTGTAATTGCAATCGGGCGTAATTGTCTTGATTTTCTAGCAAGTTTCGGAAGACTATATCAAGACGAAAGTTTTATTGGTCCCAAGGGGCAAATTTGCGCAGAACAAAAAGAATTTGAAGTCAAGCAGGGGAGAGGAAGAAAAGGTACCATCAAACTAACTAGACAATACTGGTATCACAGGTCTTTCCCAATAGCTGATCCAAAAAATAAAAGACTTCCAATTAGTACAGACGCTCTTAATAAACTACGCCAGATTGCTAGTGAAGCTAGTGGGTCTATATTTCAGCGTAAACGACGCTACGTTATGTTGAAACTTCTAGAAATTACGGGCGGGCGTCGTTCAGAGTTGGCTGCAATAACATGTGATAGCGTGCTTAAAGCATCGAAAATGAATGAGCCAATGCTTAAATTGATGACTGCGAAGAAAAGGGCGGCAAAAGAAGAATATCGCTATATTCCAATTGCGAGCCATGATGTAGCCTTCTTACTTGAATTCATTGAAATAAACCGGCGCCGCATTATTCGAGCAACATGTGGACATGGAAATGACGATGGGTATTTGCTAATTAGTGAAACGACTGGAAGGAAACTACGGCCGAACACTATTACTCAAGAAATTGCTACACTCTCGAAAGCGGCTGGCATAAAAGAAAAATGTTGCCCTCACATGTTTCGGCATCGTTTTATAACTAAGCTGTTTGTGGCATTAATCGAACAGCATGAATTTGAAAATACAGATAGCTTTCGCCGCGCTCTAATCGATATAGAATCAATAAAACAAAAAGTTCAGCAATGGACCGGACATACTAGTCTTAACTCACTCGACGTATATATAAATCTTGCTTTTGAAGAAGCTACTCATTTCAAAAACACATACAACATTGTGAAAACTAGAAATATCATAGATTCCTTTAAGGGAACTCTGAAGCAATTACAGGCAGAATTAGAGACTGGAAGCTCCTCTATCGAGATTTCGACTAGGTTGCATAAATTTATAGGTGCTTTTGAAGAAGATTTGGATAGCACATCGGATATAGTTAGCCCGAAATAACACAAGGTTAAATTATATTGAAAAGAGATATCTATAACGAAGTATGGAATCTTTTGTGGCTAATGTTTTATAAGTTCTTATACTAAGAAGAGATAAATCACTTCAGCGCTTGCGAGCTTTGAATCAATATAAGAAAAGAAACAAAAATGCTAAAACCACCAAAACCTATATTTAAAAATCGTGAAATTGATAAGACTGTTTTTACAACCCTCATTGAAAGCGGTTCAGTTGAATGGCTTGCCAAAATTTTGGCATCAAGACTGGACAAATTCATTAATGTTGAATCGCTTTATTCAAATGAACTAGCAGATATTGAAGACCCATCGTCAATACCTGATATGGATATTGCAGTAACTAGAATTGTACGAGCAATCAAAAACGAAGAGAAAATAGTATTAGTTTGCGACCATGATATGGATGGTACAGGTTCCGCGGCTGTTTTATGGTCAGCGTTAATTGATTTCTTCAAGGTTAGCCCCTCCTTGGTTAATGTCGTAACCAGTCATCGACTCACAGAAGGCTACGGTATTACTGAGCCCGTTGCTCAACGAATAGTTGATATTAAGCCAGGCCTAGTGATCTCCGCAGATAAGGGTAGTAGTGACGAACCACGAATAAAAAAGATAGCAGAAGCCGGGATTGATGTCATCGTGACTGACCACCATGAAATCGGAGCCAATGGCCCACCTCAGTCCGCGATTGCCGTGGTTAACCCAATTCGAATTGATTCAAATTACGATAAGCATGTATGCGGTGCTGGGGTAGCATTTCTAACCATGGCAAAAGTGAGAACTGCTTTAATTCAAGAAGGAGTTAGAGAAAAGATTGCAAGCCTTGCACCTCTCTTGGATTATGTTGCGGTTGCTACGATAGCAGATTGCGTTTCAATGAGGCCGAATAAAGCTTCTATTAATAGAACGTTTGTTAAACGTGGTTTGCAATTGATTAATAATAAAACCAGACCTTGCTGGGAAGTATTTTGTGCAGATCTTCACGGCCCCGTTGATGCAGAAACCATCGGATTTCGACTTGCTCCTGCAGTGGCGGCTGCAGGTAGACTAGATTGGGCGGAAGTGGGTTTTAAGTTTCTTACGTCGAAAAACAAAACTGAGGCTCAAAAATATTGGCAAGAGTTACAGAATGAAAATGCCTTAAGAAAAGAAATTGAGAAAAAGTTAAGAGAAAAGGCAGTTCCAGAAGCATGTAAAAAGAAAGGCCAATCAATTGTTTTGTTCTTGGAAGATGGTCATAGCGGGGTTCATGGTATTACAGCAAGCAGACTGGTAGAGGCTTTCGGAAAGCCTGCTGCAATTTTTTCCCCAAAAGGTGCTGGAGTTAAAAACGGCTCTTCACCAGAGAATATAAAGATAGCATCTGGATCGTTTCGTGGAATTACAGGTTTTAATGTTAAAGAAGCTTTGTCATATGTTAGTGAAAAGTTTCCAGAGTTACTTCTAAGTCATGGTGGCCACATAGGCGCTGGAGGCGGATCAATTTTAATTTCTTCATTTGATAGTTTTGTGATTGCTTATGAAGAGGCTGTAAATGCTCAGATTGGAGATAAAGAGTTAAAACCAATAGTATGGGTTGATGGAGAATTACCAGTCGGAATAAGCGATATTGATGCATTAAACGAACTCGATAAATTAGAGCCGTGGGGAAGAGATTTCCCATCTCCTATTTTTAAGGGCAAGTTTGAAATCAGGAGTTTTCAAACTCTAGGCGATGGAAGCCATCTAAAACTATCGCTATGGGATGGTGCGAACACAAAAGATGCGATTTGGTTTAATGCGGTTCAGGATGGCTCCGAAATTGAATTTGATATTGGAAGCACGTTAAATCTTGTTTATTCCCTAAAAAATAATTGGTATCGCAATAACAAAAAAACGCAACTACAAATAATTTCTAAATTTGATAATTAACAGCCCATTTGAAAGAAACGTGCGTATTCTTTATTAAAACTGCCACGTATTCCTATCCAAAACCGACATCTATTCCTGCTGAATTCCGACATTGTTTATTGTCAAAACCAACCTATTTTTTCCAAACACATAACATTATCGGCGAGTCGCCACACGTTACTCAAATAATATAGGCCACAACGTAGCCTATATTATTTGGTGACTTAAGGAAAAATCATGCATAACTAATGAAGGAGCCTCATTGAGTTACGGCATTCGGCCCAAAGCGGACATTCACAACCCTTGATATGTCCTAGTCAATTGTTAGAAATATAGCGTCATATCAATTCTCTTTATTTCTATATAAAAGTTGATACAACAAAGGCAGCACAAGTAGAGTTAGTAACGTTGATGACAATATTCCACCGATTACAACAGTAGCTAATGGGCGTTGAACTTCAGCGCCGGTGCCGGTAGCAATGGCCATCGGAATAAACCCAAGCGACGCTACTAGTGCGGTCATTAAAATAGGCCGCAATCGAGTTAAAGCACCTTCTTGAATTGCCTCTAATAATGGTTTTCCTTCGTCACGAAGCGCTTTGATAAAACTAATCAGCACTAAGCCATTCAATACCGCTACGCCTGATAAAGCAATAAACCCAACACCTGCCGATATGGAGAGTGGTATACCCCTTAGCCACAAGGCCAATACCCCGCCAGTGAGTGCGAACGGAATACCTGTAAACACAATGAGCCCATCGCGAAAGTTGCCAAACATGGAATACAACAATATTGAAACCAGCAATAACGCTAAAGGGATGACTATTTCTAATCGTGCAGTGGCTGATTGCAGTTGTTCAAAAGTACCGCCCCAAGTTAGCCAATACCCAGACGGTATTTTGACTTCCTGTTCGATACGTTGCTGAGCCTCAGCTACATAAGAGCCAATGTCACGATCTCGCACATTGGCTGTGACAACTACGCGACGTTTTCCATTTTCACGACTGAACTGGTTTGGGCCAGGTGCTAAATCAAGTGTTGCGACTTCGCCTAGTTGCAAATAGTTAGCTTTTGAATTGTCGCTACTTCCTGGCAGCCGAATCGGTATTTGCTTGAACGCGGCCATATCTACCCTGAGATTTTCTGGGAGGCGCACAACGATATCAAACCGACGGTCGCCTTGAAATATAGCACCAGCCTGTTTACCGTTCATAGCAATCGATATTGCTTCTTGCACTTCAGCAATGTTAATGCCGAGTCGCGCAATCTTTTCACGCTCAATATTCACGGTAAGGATAGGCAAACCTGTGGTTTGTTCTACCTTCACATCTTCACCTCCTGGAATTGTGCTTAAAGTCTCTGCTATTTTTTCAGCGGTATGATTCAAGGTTTCCATATCATCACCAAATATTTTGACTCCTACATCACTACGTACCCCAGAGATCAACTCATTAAAACGCATCTGAATCGGTTGGGTAATTTCATATTTGTTACCAGGAACGGCTTCGACCGCATGTTTAATTTTTGCAATCAATTCATTTTTGCTTAAATTCGGATCAGGCCATTCTGACTTAGGTTTGAGCATGATGTAATTATCAGCCATACTCGGCGGCATCGGGTCGCTAGCAATTTCAGCGGTACCTAATTTAGAAAATATCCGGTCTACTTGTGGGAACTGCATTACTGTATGCTCAATTTCCCTTTGCATTGATAAAGACTGAGACAGGCTAGTCCCCGGTATGCGTATAGGTTGCAATAGGATGTCGCCTTCATTCAGGTTAGGCATGAATTCACTACCCATACGACTCACCATCAACCCACTCAGAATGACCGAAACCAGTGTAATCGTAAGCACCAAAGCTTTATTGCCCATTGACCAATGAAAAATCGGCTCATAGGCACGTTTAGCCCATGCAATGAATACATTTTCCTTTTCGGTCACAGCGCCAGTGATGAATATCGCAATTGCAGCTGGAATGAAAGTGACTGAAAGTAACATGGCACCTAATAAGGCAATCACTACTGTAAAGGCCATAGGGTGGAACATCTTGCCCTCAACACCTGCTAGAGCAAATATCGGTAAGTAAACCACCATGATAATGATCTGACCATAGATCAAAGGTCTTCTGGCTTCTCTAGCGGCTGCGAACACTTCCTGAAAGCGTTCGTCACGACTCAGGGTACGACCTAACGTAGTTTGCACATGTGCCAGCCTACGCATGCAGTTCTCGACGATAACAACAGCGCCGTCGATAATGATGCCGAAGTCTAATGCTCCAAGACTCATAAGATTGGCACTGACCTTACCTGTGACCATACCAGTAAAGGTAAATAGCATTGCCAATGGAATAATAAGCATTGTTATCACGGCAGCGCGAATATTTCCCAAGAATAGGAACAGCACAGCCACTACCAACAGCGCACCTTCTGACAGGTTCTTTTTTACCGTATTGATTGCTTTATCAATTAGGATGGTGCGGTCATAGACTGTTTTAGCTACAACACCAGTCGGCAAAGTCTTGTTTATCTCTGCAATTTTCTTATCGACTGCAGCAGAAACGGTACGACTATTTTCTCCAACCAACATGAAAACAGTGCCTATCACTACCTCTTCACCATTCTCGCTGGCAGCGCCACTTCGCAGCTCTTTACCAAGCTGAACCTCGGCAATATCTTTAATGCGTACAGGGATACCAAGCTTGGTGGAAACCACGACATTATTGATATCACTCATGGATGATAATTGACCAGGAACCCTAATCAAATATTGTTCACCTGATTTTTCTATGTAGCCTGCACCCATATTGGCATTATTATTTTCCAGCGCTTCAACGACATCTTTTAATGCCAAGCCATGTGCGACTAAACGGTCAGGATAAGGTGACACTTGATATTGCTTGGCATAACCGCCAATCGTATTGATCTCATTAACACCAGGCACATTGCGTAATTGCGGCTTAATGATCCAATCTTGGATCTCACGCAAGTCAGTCGGGCTATAGGGGGTACCATCGGCTTTCAATGCTCCCTCTTTAGCTTCCACTGTCCACATATAGATTTCACCTAAGCCAGTAGAAGTCGGTCCCATCTCAGGAAGAATACCTGCAGGGAGTTTTTCCTTGGCCTGACTAATACGCTCATTGACCAACTGTCTGGCAAAATAGATATCCGTATGTTCCTTGAACACTACCGTCACTTGAGACAAACCGTAACGTGAAATGGAACGGGTCTCCTCTAAACCAGGCAGCCCAGACATTGCGGTTTCCACTGGAAAAGTGATGCGTTGTTCAGCTTCCAAAGGTGAATAACCTGCGGCTACTGTATTGATCTGCACTTGAACATTAGTGATATCTGGAACCGCATCAATCGGTAACTTCTGATAACTGAATATCCCTAAGGCAGCGATACCCAAAGCCAACAGCATGATGAGCCAACGTTGGTTGACAGAAAAATGGATGAGTTTATCAAACATAGTTAGGCTCCTTAATCATCGTGGGTCGCACTGGCTTTGCCTAGTTCGGCTTTAACCAGATAGCTATTTTGGGCTGCATATTTTTCACCTGCACTCAACCCACTCAGAACCTCTACGTATTTATCATCACCTCGCCCCAGTGTCAGTGGACGAACCTCAAATAGATCTGCATATCGACCAAATACGACTTTGCCATCATCCATGCTTTGCAAGCCCTCAACAGACACTGCTAGCGGCACTTCGACTTCATCTGCTTGTAATTCAATGTTCACTGGGATGCCTGGCAGCCATACTTTGTCAGCATTCTTCAGTACAACTCGTGCTATTGCAGTGCGAGATTGCTCACCCACCAATGCCCCAACATAGGCAACGGTGCCTGTAGTTTGAGCTTCGAAAGCGCTCGCTTTCACTGTTACTTTCTGGCCGATTTTGACTGCACCCACATCCTTAGCATAAATGGTCATTTCAGCCCATAGCGTAGAAAGGTCAGCCACGACAAAAATACTTTCATCGCCGTTTAATACCTGCCCTGCTGAGATTTGTTTATCGGTAATCACTCCATCAATAGGCGCTTTAATCTCATAACGCGTTAGATTACTTCCTGAGCCTAGATTAGCCCCTATAGACTGTAGCTTTTGCTTTGCCCTTTGCTGATTGATCTCAGCTTCTTGCAAAGCCTGTCTTGCCTGCTGATAATCCTGCTCCGCTGAGATTTTCTCTTCCCAAAGCTTTTTCTCGCGCTCATAGGTCACTTTCGCTAGATCTAGCCGCTTTTGCGCAGCCATCAGGTCACTGCGTTGATCAGCGATACTTTGACTTGAAACAATTGCTAGCAACTGTCCTTTACGCACTTTATCGCCAGCATTAGCCGATACGGACTCCACAATGCCATTCAGCCTAGGCACGACCCTGACACTCTTGTCTGCATTCAGTTTGATTTCACCTATTAAATTTAAGGTTGTTTTGATGCGTGCAGGGCCCGCTGTGAGTATTTCCACTCCATTCAGGGTCAATTGACGATCTGTCATGGTCACGCGGCCTTCAATCTGCGCGTAAGCAAATTGATAGTGTTTGCCGTTATGCTCAGAATCAATGCTGACTTTGAATGAATGTGGTTCCTCAACGGCTTCCATACTTTTGAGATAATCCGCCTCTTTTACAAAAGTGAGTTTTTCCGGACTACGGCCTAATCTATTTACAGTAAACGTCACGTTCGATGTGGCAGGATCAAGTAGCTTGCCATCTTCATAGGTATAAACTCTGAACTCTGGTGTAGCTTTTTGATTGCTGATGACTACTTCGAGACCATAGCCACTCTGGGTAAATATTTTGCCGGCATGGGGGCCTTTAGGTAATTCTTTTGCTTGCTCCTCATGTTGGTGACCATCCAACTCTTCATGCGTGGTCGATTGTTCTGCACCTTCCTCTTCACCGGATTTTGGCTTATTGGATTGCAGAATCAAGTTACCTAAGATGATGCCGATTAAGATAACGATGATGATTAATAACGATTGCTTACTTGAAAGTGCAGATTTTATTTTTGAGTATATTGTCATGTTTGCCTCCTAAGGCTTTACCGCAATGTCAGGCATGGCATCACCAAGGATGCGTTTGATATCAGCTGATGCCTGATGTGCTTCTAGTAATGCATTGATGTACTGTGACTTAGCCTGAAACAAAGTACGCTGTGCGTCAAGTACATCTAGATAGTTAAATTTGCCAAATTCAAAACCTTTGGTGGCGGCATCAAAAGCACTTTGCGCACCAGGTAGAATCTCTTTCTGCAAGGTATCAACAGATTGCCGCGCTGTACTTAGCCGCTCGTACGCGCCTCCCAGTTGAGTTTCCAACTGAACTCTAAATGCCACCAGTTCGTCACGAGCTTTATCTGTGCGACTCACCGCTACTTGCAGATTGCCTTGATTACGGTCAAAGACTGGAATGGGTATGGAGAAACCTAATACCGCTTGATTTAATCCAAGCTCCTCATTACGTTTCGCGCCAATACTTAACGTTAAATCTGGTGTGCGCTTAGTGTTTTCGATATTGACTTGTGCTTGGCGGACATCAATTTCAAGTTTTGCACGTTGAATAGAAGGTGCATTGTCCAGCATGTTTGAGAGTTCTTGCAGTGAAGGTATCGCAGGAATATTCTCTATCTGGCCTACCGTCTGCATGAATTTTGGGAAAGGGCTACCCCACAACGAAGCCAATCGCTTACGTGCTGTATTGAGTGTACTCGTTGCTTGATTCGCTTCGATTTTAATGCCGGACTCTGCAACCTTTGATTTGGTTTCTTCTACAGGCGATATTTTTCCTGCCTGTACTTTCTTTGATGCAGCCTCTCTTGCTTGCTTCGCAACATCCAGTGAAGAAGTAGCCAGACTCAGTCGCTCTTGGGCTGCCAGTACACTATAGAATGCAGCTTGTACATTGGCATAGACTTCAGACTTTTTGATAGCAATATCCGTATTCACCGCATCATATCGAATGTCTGCAGACTTAATGCGATTATCGCGTTTACTTCCCATCTCTATAGGTTGTTCTAGCAATATGGTGGTTTGCCGCGTTGAGTTACGAGCATCTTCCATCAATGTAGAGATCGAGGGATTCGGCCTTGTAGCAGCTTGCATCCTAACACCAGCTATTGCCTCAAGCTCTCGCAATGCAACCGACAGGTCAGGATTAGCACTTAATGCTAGGTGAAGTGCATCGGTTAAGGTAATACTGCCTGTAGGCTCCATCAGGGCTGAGCCTGAAGTGCTCTCATCAGCCTTAACCACTGATGAGGCTGATATTAGAAAAATGAAAAATATATAAAATATGCGCATCGAACTCTCCAAAATTAAAAGGATGAATTCAGCGAGACGAAGTGACTTTAATCTTTACGCTAGATAAATTATGAGGTTTGAGGTCCCGCTGAATTAAACAGCGGCAAGCCAATTAGGACGATCAGGATGACGCGGAGTGACGTCAGCATAAGAGTAAACAACGGTAATAATCGTCATGCTCTCTGTCATAGCCGATGGTAGTGACAATATAGAAACCATAGACTTCATAGAACCAAGATGACAATACGGACAATCATTATCTGTATCAGACTTTGAGTGATCGGCACCGATAGCCGGCAATTCAAATTGCTTTTTATTGCTACTTACCTGCTTATTAGAGTGGTGCCCTAAATGATGAACCTTCAATCCAAGCTCATGCGGGCAGTATTGTGCTGCTACTGCCCATGTAGACTCCATGAGAAATACTACAATCAAGAATTTTAGAAAGAATTTAATCATTAAAATTAGTATATCAGAATGAAAGTAATTCTCAATTGGTCCTGATTAATGTTTTGCGTAGTTGCACTTTATAAGGATATAGGCTGCCGGTAATACGAACAATGACAATAACGGCGCAGTGAGCATGCCCCCAACCATCGGGGCTGCGATACGGCTCATCGCTTCTGAACCAGTCCCAGTACCAATTAAAATAGGTATCAAACCAGCTAGAATCACTGCCACAGTCATGGCTTTGGGCCTGACTCGCAGTGCTGCCCCTTCAATTAGTGCAGCATACAAATCTTCATTATTGTTTAGCTTTCCGGCGGCTCGATAACGTTCAATCGCATCATCCAAATAGACTAGCATAATGATGCCGAACTCAGCAGCCAGCCCAGACAAAGCAATCATGCCCACACCACTGGCAATCGAGAAGTGGTGCCCTAAGAAGTACAGGAACCAAACTGCACCTACCAATGAGAATGGCAAACTACCTAATATGAGTAACGCTGGCGTAATACGCTTAAAAGCCAGGAACAGCATGATAAAGATAATGCCAAGTGTCATTGGCACTACATAACTTAAACGTTTATAAGCACGTTCAAAGTATTCAAACTGCCCTGACCATGCAAGCGAATAGCCAGCTGGTAGCTGTAGTTCTTTATCCAATATTTTTTTTGCATCTTTCACAAAGCCACCCAAGTCACGGTCTTGAATATCCACATAGACCCAGACATTGGGCCGTGCATTCTCACTTTTAATCATGGGTGGCCCATCGGTCACTTTGACTTCTGCAACCTCACCAAGAGGCACGGTCGCGCCTTGCTGAGTGATGATAGGAAGTGATTTAAGCTTTTCTACAGAATCGCGTAGCTCTCTAGGGAATCGGACGTTGATTGGGAAACGGGCTAAGCCCTCAATCTTTTCACCAATGTTATCGCCACCAATCGCAGTTGATACCAACATTTGCACGTCATCAATATTTAAGCCGTAACGTGAGATTTTTAGCCTATCAATTTGCACATCAATATAACGCCCACCAGTGACTCGCTCAGCAATCACCGAACTGGCACCAGGTACCTTTTTCATGAGCCGTTCGACTTCTTCACCTAGTTTTTCAAGCGTAGCTAAGTCAGCACCGCCGATCTTGATGCCAACCGGACTCTTGATACCAGTAGATAGCATATCGATACGGTTGCGAATCGGCTGCACCCATACGTTGGCCATGCCTGGAATTTTGAGTCGTGCATCAAGTTCTTTGACTAGCTTCTCAGGTGTCATGCCTGCACGCCATTCTTCTCGTGGTTTAAATTGAATGGTGGTTTCCAGCATCTCCAGTGGCGCAGGATCGGTCGCTGTTTCAGCACGACCGGTTTTACCAAACACTGACTTCACTTCGGGCACAGTTTTGATGAGTCTATCGCTCAGCTGCAATATCTCTGACGCTTTAGAAACAGAGAGTCCTGGCAATGCTGTTGGCATATAGAGCAAATCGCCTTCATCCAATGGTGGCATGAATTCACTACCTAATTTCCCCAGAGGATATAGCGTAATGAGCACTAGAATTAATGCGACGCCTAATGTGACTTTTGGGTAATGCAAGACTTTACTGAGTAGTGGTTTATAAATGGCGATCAGTCCACGATTGAGTGGATTGTCATGTTCAGGACGAATATGCCCACGAATGAAGATTGTCATCAACACAGGAATTAGTGTCACTGACAACCCTGCGGCAGCGGCCATAGCATACGTCTTGGTAAAGGCTAAAGGTGCGAATAACTTGCCTTCTTGCGCTTCTAATGTGAACACCGGAATAAACGACAAAGTAATAATCAGCAAGGAGAAGAACAATGCCGGTCCAACCTCGCTGGCTGCATCAATAATCACTTTAATACGCTGACTATTGCTCGGTTCACCATGCTCATTCTTATAATGCTCAAGCTGCCGGTGTGCGTTTTCTATCATCACAATGGCTGCATCCACCATCGCGCCAATCGCAATCGCGATGCCTCCTAGCGACATGATATTGGCATTGACCCCTTGATAGTACATGACGATAAAACTGACTAATACGCCTATAGGCAAAGCCACAATCGCAACCATTGCGGAGCGGAAGTGCCACAGAAATACTGCGCAAACCAAGGCCACCACGATGAACTCTTCGATCAGTTTGTGCGTGAGGTTATCAACCGCACGTTTAATCAGTTGCGACCGGTCATAGGTCGTCACAATCTCTACACCTTCAGGTAGACTTTTCTTGAGAGTCGCAAGCTTGGCTTTCACCGCATCAATCGCTTCCAGTGCATTTTGCCCTGCACGCATCACAATCACGCCACCAGTGACTTCACCTTCACCATTTAATTCAGTAACACCGCGTCTCAATTCTGGTCCAATTTGTACATGCGCTACATCAGATAAAAGTATCGGTGTACCGGTATTACTCACCATGAGTGGGATATTGCGGAAATCCTCTAAAGATTCGAGATAACCATGTGCACGCACCATGTATTCTGCTTCAGCGGTTTCCACGACTGCACCGCCAGTTTCCTGATTGGCAGATTGAATTGCGGACACGACTTTTGATAGCGGTATGCGGTAATTGCGCAACTTATCCGGATCAACTTGCACTTGGTATTGACGTACCATGCCGCCCAATGTCGCAACCTCGGCAACACCTGGAATAGTCTTCAACTCAAACTTGAGGAACCAGTCTTGTAGTGCTCGCAATTCTCCTAAGTCGTGTTTACCACTTTTATCGACTAGGGCATATTCATACACCCAGCCCACACCTGTCGCGTCAGGCCCCAAGCTAGGGTTTGCGCCTTTAGGTAACTTTGAAGAAATCTGGCTCAGATATTCCAACACACGGGAGCGTGCCCAGTATTGGTCGGTACCATCATTGAATAAAACGTAAACGAAGGAATCACCAAAAAACGAATATCCACGAACGGCCTTTACACCAGGCACAGATAGCATGGTAGTAGTAAGTGGGTAGGTCAGTTGGTTTTCAACAATCTGCGGTGCCTGACCTGGCCATTGAGTGCGGATGATGACTTGGGTATCGGACAAGTCAGGAATCGCATCTAAAGGCGTTTTAAGCATGGCGAATATTCCCCATGCGATCACCATAAGAGTCGCCAGCAACACCAGCAAGCGATTATTGGCTGACCAGCGTATGAGTTGAGCAATCATGGTTTAGCTCCTTTCGCCAAAGGCGCTTTCTCAATGCGATCAATCATGTATTGCGCTGGCATGTCAGGCTTATCTGACGCTTCAGCTTTTAAATCAAACTCGACTTCATCACCGGTTTTAAGTTGACTGAGTTGTTTACTATCTTTGACCTTGAACCCCATGGTCATGGATGGCCAACCAATTTCGGCGATGGGTTCATGATTCAATGTGACATGATTTGATTTAGGATCAACGTCAATCACTTTGCCACGACCTTTAGGCATTTTCTCAGCTGTCATGGGTTTGCCTTTAGGCATTTGTGTCTCGCCGCTTTGGCCCATTGTTTTTTCCGATGATTTATCTTGTTGGGAAAGTCTCCCCAACACACCAGACAGAGATGCCTCAGAATCAATTAGGAACTGGCCTGAAACCACGACATCTTCGCCTTCTGCTAAACCAGCTAAAATTTCAGTACGGCTATCTAGCTCCTGTCCTGTTTTAATTTCTGCCGGACGATAACCATTCACTTCCTTCACAATCACGACTTTGCGCTTACCGGTCGCGATAACGCTTTCGGTAGGTACAGATAGAGCTTCGTGAGTTTGTCCTGTGAATTCGACATTGGCATACATGCCGGGGCGTAACTGGTTACCTTTGTTAGGTAATTCGATACGCACCTGCAAGGTTCTGGAGCTGTCGTTCAACATCGGATAGAGATATCCGACTTTGCCTTTGAATACTTCACCAGGCAAGCTTTGTAACTGCACATCTGCGGTAATCCCTAGTTTCAATCTGGCGGCATCACGCTCAGGCACTTCTGCAATCATCCATACTTGGGAGAGGTCGGAAATTTGTACCAATGAGCTACCAGCCATCAATTGACCACCTTGGCGCACACCTAGCTCAGTGACGATTCCCGATGCCGGCGCATATACGCCAAATCTTGGACTAGATTTACCCGACTTCGTAATGACAGCAATCTCACCTTCAGTCATGCCAAGTAATTTGAGTCGATTACGTGCAGCTTGTTTAAGTGAGTTATCTCTATCTACACCGCTTAAGTCCAACAAGGCTAAATATTCCTGTTGGGCTGCCAATAAATCAGGCGCGTATATCTCTGCAATCTTCTGACCCTTGCTTACTGGGTCACCTACAGCACGCACAGATAAGCGTTCTACAAACCCTGGGATGCGGGTTTGCACCGCGTAAAAGCGTCGTTCATCAGGTTCAATACGGCCTACAGCAGAGAGTGACTCACCAAAACTTTTAATGGATACCTTCTCAATCCTGATGCCCAGGTTTTGGGCGGTTTGCGATGAAATGGCTACGCCACCTTCTTCACCATTGCTGCCTTCATTGGCGTATTTTGGTTCTAGCATCATGTCCATGAAGGGTGACTTGCCAGGCTTATCGAACTTCTGATTTGGCACCATAGGGTCATACCAGTATTTAACTGTTTTACCGCTGCCATCTTGAACGACTCCATTAATGGATTGAGCCATCGTTGGATCACTGGCTGGTGTATTGCTACCCATAGGCGATTGCGCGGATCTTTGCCCCAAAAACCAACCTAATCCTGCAAATAGTGTGAGTAAAATTACAACTATTATTAAATGGAGTCGTTTCATTTTATTTCCTTAAAATTTGCGCAAGGTTACTCAGCATATTTGGGGGATAGCTTCATATCCATGAAGGGTGACTGACCTGATTTGCTAAAGTGTCTATCCGGTACCATTGGATCTTCCCAATACAGGACTTTTTTACCGCTAGCATCTTGTTCAACGTTGTTACCACTCATATCTTTAGGGTCAATCTCATTCGGAAGCATAACCGTGGGTTTTGCTTCCATAGGCTTTTCCATCGCAGGCGCTGCCGCTTTTGGTGCTTGGCTGGTGGTTTCAGTGCTATCTTGTTTAGAGCAAGCGGCTACTGTTACTAAGAATGTCGCTAATACTAAGATTTGTGTTGTTTTCATGATTTATTCCTTTTCAATTTGTTTAAATAGACGGCTATCATTTAATAAATAGCCAATTTTGACTGCAGCGCGTTGCTTGTCTGTCAAAATTGTCCAGTGGTCTAACTCGATATCCAGAACATCTCTACGAGCGTCCCAGACATCACTAAGTGGTTGTTTGCCAGATTGATAAGCGGCTTGGGCAACACTTAATTTTGCTTCAGCATTAGGGATAAGTTTGGTGATGTGCACGTTCTCACGTGCATCAGCTGCTTCAGCGTCTGCCATGGCACTCTCTAGTTCAGAGGAGAGTTCACGCCGCCTGTCTTCGGTCAGTTTGCGTGCTTTTTCGACTAGTACCAGCTTTTCTGCAGTGCGGCGGTCTTGTCGATTAGCGCGGTCCAATTGCAGATCAATCGATACCTGAAAGCTCAACATATCGCTACGATCGGCAAACCGCTTGCCATAACCAACTTCCCAGCCCCAGTTGCGCTCAAGATTGGCTTGGGCACTATCTACGTTTAGCTGAGCGACTTTTTCAGATTGCACGGCATTACGTAATAACGGGTGCTGATCTATTTCTGTTTGGAAGGCGTCATGGCTTGTGCTATTCGTTATCACTGGCAGTTCAGAAGAGATTGAACGCGATGCTGCTTTACCTATCCAGCGTGCCAATGCAGCTCGCGCTTTACGTTCGTCGCGCTGAGCAAAGATACGCTTTTCATTGGTCATGGATATTTGTGTGTCCATACGCAAGACATCACTGGTTTTAGCCCCACCTGAACTTACACTCGCAGCCTGCACTTTGCGTGCAGCTACCATGTCGTCAATCATGCGCTGATAAAGCTCCGACTTACGCTGCGCCTCATACACATCCAACCAAGCCAAAGCGACGTCGCGCTCAATAGTTCTAGCAGTCGCGATTTGTTCAGTATGAAACTGATCTGCCTCTGCCAGCATCCGGTTTGAAGCGACCTCACGTTTCTTTCGTGGAATGATGTCTTGCGAGATTCCCACATTGACCATGGTTTGGTCATCACGGTTATACCGTAAAGCATCACTTGTTGTAACGGGCAGGTTGATAACGCCAAGTTTGACTTTAGGGTCTGGTAGCTGACCTTCTGCAATGGCCGCTTGGCGTGACGAAGCCGCTGCGTCATCAAGTGATTGCAGCAAAGGCTGGCTTTGTGTGGCTAATTGTATGGTTTCAGCTAATGTCAGTGGCTCTTCTGCTTTCGCAGAACCAACTTTTAAAGACAATGCCAACACCACCATTATGCTAAACCACATGCATATTACTTTTGGCGTATAAGCCAATCTGGGGGCGTTCATGAGAGCTCTCCTAAACTTAAATGTGCAAATATAGGGCGTAATTACGCCCTAATGGCAACAATTCAAGCTGGAGGTTTTAACGGCGGGGATAGATCTACGGACTTTTCGGATGAAACAAAACTAGGGAATGATGCTGTTGCAGAAACAGCGAGGAAATACTTAGTGGGCGATTCGATTGTTGTAACTTGTACGAACTGACAGCTTGCACCCATCGCACAAGATTTATGTTCATTACTTGATTTGTGCTTGTCTTTACTCACGGAGGCTTCATGACAGTTTTTCATACCGGCCATGTTACTTGAATGCATAGAAGAAATGATGGAATGGGAAGCACATCTAGTCGAACAAATAGCTGCCAACGCTGGACTTGAAGCCAGCGCTAGAATCAAAACCATAGCTATTGCACGAAAACATTTCATTATGAATTTACTATATCACTTCAAACTTGTTTCAACAAGTTTCTGTTGGTTCAGGATTAAAGGTCTGCTTTGGGCTGAAAGCTGCGACCACATGCTGCTCAATGCGGAATTTCGTTTAATAATTACGAATGGCAGAAAATCCGCAAAGCAGAGAGTTAGTTTAATAAAGCATTTTCACGTATTTATTATTACACAACTATTTTAAATTTAATTGATGTTAATCAACTAGCTCATGACTTGCGTTTTAGTTGTTAAGTTAGACTCATATTTCGTCAATTGCCAGCTCATCGAGTATCGGGCAATCAGGGCGTTCATCGCCATGACAACATTTTACTAAGTGTGATAATTCAGACTTCATCGCATTCAACTCTTTTATCTTTTGATCTAGCACCTCAATGTGTTTGATGGCTAATGACTTGACCTCTCTGCTTGAGCGGTTCTTGTCACGCCATAAGCTTAACAATGCTGCAATTTGCTTAATTGAAAATCCTAAGTCTCTAGAGTGCTTTATAAATCTCAGCATATGAACGTCACGCGGGTTGTAGGTTCTATACCCAGAAATCGTTCTTGATGCAGCTGGAAGAAGCTCTACCTTCTCGTAATGACGAATCATTTTTGCAGATATGCCAGAAGCACTCGCCGCTTCTCCAATATTGTAAAAGTCATTATCCATAAAAAATCCTTACTATAAAGTTGGGACTGAAACTCATCATTAATCTAAATGTTTATTACTGAATTTATTTACCCTAACAATGCTAATGTTTTCCACTATTGTAAGGTCAAGAAGTAATTCAATAAAAAACGCTTGACCTTACAATTGTTGGAAGCTTTAGAGTGATTGTACATTCACATTTTCTATAAAGAAGAGCCTATTATGTATATATTAAGAGTACAAAATATGAACTGTGGAGGTTGTGTTAATACAATCAAAAAAACCATTCAACAAATAGACGCGTTGGCGGTGATTGATGTTGAACTATCCACAAAAACATTACGTATTAATTCATCCATGCCTGAAGCAGTAATTATTCAAGCAATATCTGATGCTGGGTTTCAGCCATTACGATAAATTTTTATATTCTTAAAAGGAGAGTTGAAATGAATAAAATATTAATTGTTATATTCACAACATTTTTGAGTTTAGCCTCTTTAGTGTCCTTAGCTAATGACGCACATCACCCAAGTAAAGAGATACAAAAGAGCTATTCTGCAAGAGGCGAAGTAGTGGCTCTGGATACTGAGTTAAGCAAAGTGAAATTAAAGCACGAACCTGTTCCAGCGCTAAACTGGCCAGGGATGACTATGTTCTTTAAAGTTGCTGATAAGTCACTATTAGATACAGTTAAAATTGGAGATCAAGTTGATTTTGGGTTCGTAAAAGTAGAAGGTGAATCCCCATTAGTCATCAATATAAAGCCTGTTGATTGAAGAAAGGACGTGGCTGGATACTAAACATTTTTCGATATTTGGCTCATCTGCATCAATTGTCCCAGGAGCGAAGGTTATGGATATGAAGAACAATACTAATACGATGAAAGATCCAGTTTGTGGAATGAATGTTTCTGACCAGTCACAACATTCTGCAAAGCATGCAGGAGCAATGTTCTATTTTTGTAGCAATAAATGCAAAGGTAAGTTTCTAGAAAATCCAGCTCTATATCATCAACCTCAACCTGTAAATGATGACCAAATTTCATCTGAGTTAAGCGCCAAAGGGACTATATATACATGCCCGATGCATCCCGAAGTACGGCAGGACTCTCCAGGCGTCTGTCCAAAGTGCGGCATGTCATTGGAGCCAGAGCTACCGAGCCTTGAGGAAGACGAAAGTCCGGAATTAATAGATTTTAAACGGCGTTTTTTTTGGACATTGCCATTAACCGTTGTTGTTACAGTTTTGGCA
>Ga0208269_100095_pt1 | contig 66277 bp, 64 predicted proteins | sample LakWasMe88_LOW11_2_FD_183912 | JGI IMG/M metagenome (GOLD analysis project Ga0208269, IMG submission 183912) | Freshwater sediment methanotrophic microbial communities from Lake Washington under simulated oxygen tension - Sediment Metagenome... | ecosystem: Environmental > Aquatic > Freshwater >...
GTTAGCCAGCGCATGATCCCCGTCGGGTGGTCAGTGTGCTCATCATGATGTGCGACTGTAGTAGTGCTCATAACTCTCTCCTGTACCTGTGTTTATTGACGTGCGGCTTTAACCTGCGCGGGTTGAAGAACATCACCCACACTGTTGCCTAGCGCGTTGCGTTCATAAGTGATGACAGCAGCAATTTCAGTGTCATTTAATAATGCTTTCCATGCTGGCATCACACGTATCCCATTGAGTACTCGATCTAAATGGCTGTCTGGCAGGTATTTACCACTGGCATCAAAGATTGGTGAAGTTGCAATTTTGCTGCCGGTGAGTGCAGGGAAGGCAGGCGGTAAGCCAGCGCCAGATACTTGGTGACAGACTGCACAGTTTTTATCATAGACGGCTTTTCCTTGAGCGATTAACTCGTCTTTACTCCATTCTTTATCGGCGCCTGCAGCTTGTGCGCTGATTTCTTTCTGCTTGAGGTCTACCCAAGCTGCGTACTCCGCTTTAGGCAGCGCATCAACCACTACCGGCATGTAACCATGGCCTTTGCCGCACAGTTCTTTACATTGGCCGCGATAAGTACCCGCTTTATCAACCTGCACCCAAGTTTCACGGATAAAGCCCGGCACGGCAACGCGTGAAGAACCAAATTGCGGCACCCACCAGTTGTGTAGCACATCGGTTGAGGTCATCAGTATGCGTACCTTGGCGCCAACCGGTAGCACTAGTCGGTTATCTACATCCAGCAGGTAAGGGCTCTTAGGATCATCAACCGGGGGTACGGTGCCGGTGACCTGGTCTTGAGGGGTAGATAAAGTACTGGTGAACTTAATACCTTTGGCATCGACTAGGCCATTTTGGTTGCCTTTATCTGTATTGCCTATGTATTCATATTGCCAACGCCATTGTGAGCCGGTGATTTTAATCATCATGTCGGACTCGTTTTTGGTATCTTCCATCATCACCACGCTGTGGTAGGCCGGAATCCCCATGATGACAAAGTCAATGACGAGCAAAATAACAAATGGAATCAGTGTCCAGAAAATTTCTGTCGCGGTGGACGGTGCTTTGTCTACCACTGCTTGATGACCAACACTCTTGCGGTGTTTGATCAGTGAGTAAATCATGATGGCGAGTACTACAACAAAAATCACGGCAACAATCAGCATGAATTTGTTATGTACATGTAGTGTATCAAGTGCCATCGGGGTGACTGGCTCAGGAAAGTTCCAGCGAATCTCAGCAAGCACGTGCGGTGCTGTGAGTAACAAAAGTAAACCGAAACCAATCTTTTTCATAGCCTGCTTCAACATACCTTCTCCCAAAACAAAAACCATTAAACGATTTTTAAATCTTGCTTCAGTTGCTTGGCGATGACTTCTCGCTCTTCTTTGTTGATGTAACGACTGCCAAATTCGACTTCCTTGCCGTGTGAGCCAATGAAAATCGCGGTTGTACCGTCCAGGGAGTCGTGTAATGTCACCCTGATCCAGTAGCGCTGAAAAGTGAATTTCTCAAAACTTTTATAACTGTATTTCTCTATTACCACATCATCATTAACGATTTTGATGCTTTCAAAGTCACCGTAATGCAGGTAAGCATTGATAAGCACGTATGCCAGTACGATGATTTCTATTCCGGCAAAGGGCAGCACTAGCCAAGCACCTGCTAACGTAAACCCAACGGTAATTGTCATGGTGATGGTGAAAACACCAACAAACAACCAGACAAATCCTGTTGGGGATAGCGAGTTATTGGGCTTTGCAATCAATATGTTGCCATCTGAGCCAGAAACCGTCATGCATCATCCAAGTTTCACGTTTAAATTGATGATTTGCTAACACAATTTCATATGCGTCAATTTGACGCATGTCAGAAACTAGCATAAAAAAATTAATTACTCAAGAGAATTTGTTACAGATTTGAAACAAATAGAAATATTTTTGAAAGGATTTTTTAGCGTGTTTTTACTTGGAAAAACACGTACTTTGAGGCTGGGTTTATGTGTGCAGTGCGCTACTGATTAGTCAGCATGTATAGAACCGTTGCGGTTTTCGAGTGAAAAATATTTTAGTCGTCATCTTCTAAAATACGTTTGCCTTCATCTTCGATATCTTCAAATTGACCGCGGTAAATTGCCCACCATAATCCACCAAGGACGACAAGCGCCATGATGACTGAGAGTGGAATAAGTACAAATAATATGTCCATGACTAGCTCCTTGATTGATCGCTATGCGTGTCGGTTTCTGATGATGAAAATTTAGTCAGGCGTAGTGCATTAGCCACCACAATCAGCGAGCTAACGGCCATACCCAGCCCCGCCAGCCATGCGGATAGTATGCCAAAAAAAGCGAGTGGGATACTGATTAAATTATAGACTATCGCCCAGGCGATATTTTCCTTAATAATTCTCATGGTTTGTTTAGCGTGGCGAATCAGGTGCGGAATCTGACTGATGTCGCCATTTAAGAATACGTAATCTGCATGTGCCAATGTGAGCGGCACACCTTTGCCCATCGCTATAGATACATGGGCACTGGCTAAAATAGGTCCGTCATTCAGGCCGTCGCCCACCATCAATACTTTTTTGCCTTCACGTTTGAGCGCTTGTAAGTGTAAAAGTTTGTCTTCCGGGCTGCAGGCAGATTGAAATTGGGTAATACCTATCTCCGTCGCGGTGTTTTCTACCGCGTTAGAGCGGTCGCCAGAGAGTAGTTCAATGGCGAGTTTGGCTTCTTTTAACGAGGCAATGGCGAGCGCTGCATTGTGTTTAATGGCTTCTTGTAAAGTAAAGGTCGCCAGCCAGCCTTGCTTGTTTGCTAAATACACTTGTTGTGTATTGCTGTTGGTTTCCGCAATGCCGCAGAAAATTGCGGAGCCAAGTTTGAGTTCGTTGCCGGCAGCGCTGTGTTCAAGTGCATCGGCTGTGCTGGTTTTAATCGTGGCGCTAATACCGGCACCGGATGTTTCTTCAATATCAGTTAATTCCACGTCATTTAACTCAACGTCATTTACCCCGGTTTGCGGCGCGGATAAGCTGCTTGCTTTGTGGGCATTAACCAGTGCGCGCGAAATTGGGTGCATGGAGTGCTGCGCAACTGCTGCGGCGAGCGTTAACGCTGCTGATTCAGTTAGCCCCGTTTTGGTTGCGATGGCTTTAATTTGAATATGGTCTTCTGTCAGTGTGCCGGTTTTATCAAAGATTATCGTATCGATGTCTGCAATGTTTTCAATTGCCTGAATGCGCTTAATTAAAATGCCGCGCTTCACAAAAGCGCTGGCACTGGCGAGCATGGCTGCCGGCGTGGCTAATGAGAGCGCACATGGGCAGGTAACAATCAGGACAGCGGCCGCCGTCATTAAGGCGCGTCCGTGGTCTATATTCCATAGCAATGCGGCAGCACCTGCAGCGCTTAACATCACAAAAATCAGGAAAGGGCGAGCAACACGGTCTGCCAGCTTTGATAAGCGCGGCTTCTCAACGGCGGCATTGTTGATGAGGTTAACAATTTGACCGTATTTTGTAGACTCGCCTATGGTGTTGAGCGTGATGCATACAGGCTGACGCAGGTTGTAACTGCCGGCAATTACTTCATCATGCAGGTTTTTCTGGATAGGGGTAGATTCGCCAGTGAGCAGCGATTCGTCAACGCTGGTATTGCCGCTGATGATTTTTCCGTCAGCCGGAAAAGCCTCACCAATCTGTACACGTACAATGTCACCCACTTGTAGTTTGGTATTCAGCACCCGTGTAAAGGTGCCGTCTGGATTCTGCCGTTCTGTATTTTCTGGAATACGGCTGGCGAGGTTGTCCAGCGCTCCTAGTGTTTTTCGATGCAGTTTTACTTCAACTAAGCGTGCAGAAAGTAAAAAGAATACGAACATGGTGAGTGAGTCAAAATACACGGTATTGCCCCACCAGCCGCTGGGGTCAAACGTGGCGGCTGAGCTCACAATAAAGGTGATGATGATGCCTAGCGCTACAGGCAAATCCATGCTGATTTGTTGTTGCTTCAGGTCACGCAAGGCGTTGCTGAAGAATGCGCTGCTGGAGAACAGCAGTACCGGTAAGCTCAGTAACCACGACGCCCAGTTGAGTAAATGCAATATGTCGCTGGAAATTTCGCCCGGCGTTGTAAAGTAGGTGGGGCTGGCGTACATCATGACTTGCATCATGCAGAAGCCAGACACCATCCAGCGCCAAAACGCTGCTCTTTGTTTTTGCAGTGAGACTAAGTCATCTTCATGCTGGGTAGCGGGGTACGCGCTGTAACCTAAATCATGAATGGCGGTGAGTATTTTGGAGGGCAGGGTTGCGCTAGGTGACCATACCACCACCGCGCGTTTTTTGGACATGCTCACGCGCGCACTGACAATGCCCGGTGTTGATTTCAAGCCTTGTTCAATAATGCCGGAGCACGCGGCGCAGCGTAATCCATCCAGTAGTAAGTCAGATTGCACCAGTTGCTGTGTGGATTGTATATCTTGATTGAGCACCGGCTTGCTGAACGCTTGCCATTGGTCTTCGGTATCTAAAATCGTCCAAGCTGCGTTGGATGGTGTGTCTTCAGCACTGAAAGTATTGGTAAGCAAAAATCCACTCCATGCAATGGCGTAGTCAACATGACTGTGAATTCCATTGCCATTTAAATAACGAATTAATACTTTGTATTATATATTGAAAAGCAAACATTCAGCCCCACGTTAGCTGCAGAAAAGCATTTAAACACTTAGAGTGATAATAGGAGAAATCTGTGCGCTTTGATAAATTGACGACTAAATTTCAACAGGCGATTAATGATGCGCAAAGCTTGGCTTTGGGCGCTGATAATACCGCCATTGAATCACAACATTTACTGCAGGCATTATTGCAGCAGGAAGACGGCGGCACCGCCTCGCTATTGGCGCGCGCCGGTGTGCAGCTGAATCAGCTGAAGATAGGCTTAACTGCCGCTATTGCCAACTTACCTAAATCCGCTGATGCCAGCGGCGAGGTGGCTATTTCGCGTGATTTAAATAATCTGCTCAATGTGACGGACAAACTTTCGCAAAAACGCGGTGATGCCTACATTGCCAGTGAGATGTTCTTATTAGCGCTGGCTGATGATAAAGGCGAAACAGCAAAGCTACTCAAACAAAATGGCCTAACTAAGGCGGCATTGGAAGCGGCGGTGCAAGCGGTACGCGGTAATGAAAACGTAGATAGTCAGGAAGCCGAAGGCCAACGTGAGTCTCTAAAGAAATACACCATCGATTTAACCGAGCGTGCGCGCCTTGGTAAGTTAGACCCGGTGATTGGCCGCGATGATGAAATCCGCCGTGCAATTCAAGTATTGCAGCGCCGTACTAAAAATAACCCGGTGCTGATTGGTGAGCCTGGAGTGGGTAAAACTGCGATTGTAGAGGGCTTGGCGCAGCGTATTGTCAATGGCGAGGTGCCTGAGTCATTAAAGGGCAAAAAAGTATTGTCATTAGATATGGCAGCCTTGCTGGCGGGTGCAAAATACCGTGGCGAGTTTGAAGAGCGTTTGAAATCCGTGCTAAAAGAATTGGCGCAGGATGAAGGTCAAACCATTGTGTTTATTGATGAAATTCACACCATGGTAGGTGCTGGTAAAGCCGAAGGTGCAATGGATGCAGGCAATATGCTCAAACCCGCTTTGGCACGTGGTGAATTGCACTGCGTGGGTGCGACCACTTTAGATGAGTACCGTAAATATATAGAGAAAGACGCGGCGCTGGAGCGTCGTTTCCAAAAGGTATTGGTGGATGAGCCTAGTGTTGAGGCGACCATTGCTATATTGCGCGGCTTGCAAGAAAAGTATGAGCTGCATCATGGCGTGGAAATTACCGACCCTGCCATTGTTGCCGCAGCTGAGTTAAGCCATCGTTACATTACTGACCGCTTCTTGCCTGATAAGGCGATTGATTTAATTGATGAAGCGGCAAGCCGTATCAAGATGGAAATTGATTCCAAGCCTGAGGTGATGGATAAACTGGAGCGCCGTTTGATTCAGCTCAAAATTGAGCGCGAGGCAGTGCGTCGTGAAAAAGACGAAGGCAGTAAAAAGCGCTTTGAGTTGATTGAAGAGGAAATCGGCAAGCTGGAGAAAGAATATGCTGATTTAGAGGAAATCTGGAAAGCTGAGAAAGCACAAGTACAGGGCTCTGCTCACATTAAAGAGGCGATTGAAAAAGTAAGATTTGAGATAGAGGAGGCCACGCGTAAGGGCGATTGGCAGAAAGTCTCTGAGTTGCAGTATGGCAAATTGCCGCAACTGGACACGCAGCTCAAGCAGGCCTCAACCGCTGAAGTGAGCGTAGATTTAACCAAGCACAGAATGCTGCGCACTGAAGTGGGCGCCGATGAAATTGCCGAGGTGGTGAGTCGCGCCACGGGTATTCCTGTGAGCAAGATGATGACAGGTGAGCGTGAAAAATTGCTGACCATGGAAGCAAAATTGCATGAGCGCGTAGTGGGGCAGGATGAGGCCGTTCGCTTGGTTTCTGACGCGATTCGCCGTTCTCGTTCTGGTTTGGGTGACCCGAACCGGCCTTATGGCAGCTTCTTGTTTTTAGGCCCTACTGGGGTGGGTAAAACCGAGCTATGTAAGTCATTGGCCAACTTCTTGTTTGATAGTGAAGACCATCTGATTCGTATCGACATGAGCGAGTTTATGGAAAAGCACTCGGTGGCACGCATGATAGGTGCGCCTCCTGGCTATGTGGGTTATGAGGAGGGCGGTACCTTAACCGAGGCGGTGCGCCGCAAACCTTACAGCGTGATTCTGCTGGATGAGGTGGAGAAAGCGCATCCGGATGTATTTAATGTGTTGCTACAAGTGTTGGATGACGGCCGCCTGACCGATGGTCAAGGCCGTACCGTGGATTTTAAGAATACTGTGATTATCATGACCTCTAACCTTGGCAGCCAAATGATACAAAGCATGAGCGACCAAGACTATCAGTTGGTTAAATTAGCGGTGATGGGCGAAGTTAAAACCCATTTCCGGCCTGAGTTTGTGAATCGGATTGACGAGGTTGTGGTGTTCCATGCACTAGGCGAAGAAAACATTAAATCGATTGCGGCAATTCAACTGCAATACCTTGCTAAACGCCTGGCAGCAATGGATATGCAGCTAGAACTGACAGATGCGGCAATTGCCGAAATTGCAAATGCAGGGTTTGATCCTGTGTACGGCGCTCGGCCTTTGAAACGCGCAATACAGAGTGAGATTGAGAACCCGTTGGCACGTGAAATTTTGGCAGGGAATTTTATTGCCAAAGACATTGTCAAAATCGACGTAAGGGCTGGGAAGCTGGTGTTTTCAAAAGCGACTACCTAGTTTGTGATGATGGCAGGCCTTCGTAAAGGAGTGGGTTAATCGATATTGCGTTGATCAAAAAATTGAGCATAGCCACACTAACGATGTTGTTTGCGGTGGCTGGCGTGTCGCACGCGGAACCTAGTCGGCATGAGCAAGAAGCCTTTAATCATGAAGCTTTTAATCTTGAGCCTGAAGTGATTAAAGGTTTGCTCCTGCAAGCTGCAAATGCAGAGCACGATGCAAAAGGCTTGGACAGCGAGTGGCAGGCCGCGCGCCTGTATTGTCAGGCATCACGCTTAGGCAGTGCCGAGGCACAGTTCAGGCTAGGCATGCTGTATGCGGCTGGCAAGGGTGTGCCTGCTAACCGTGACTTGGCTGCCGCAATGTTTGCAACCGCATCATTGCAAGGGCATTTAGAGTCGCAGCGCATGCTGGAAACGGTAGAGCTGGGCGCAGTTGATTTGCCACCGTGCGTTACCGCGGAGGTTGACCCAGAGAAAGCAGTGGCTAGCGCTGATGGCATTGACCAATATGTTGCTGGTTTGCCAGAGAATAAGCGCTGGATTCTGCATTTGGTCGATACGATTTCCGCTTGGTATAAGGTCGATGCTAAATTGGTGTTGTCTATTATTTCGGTTGAGTCCGGTTTTACGCAGTCTGCACAATCTAACAAGCAGGCGCAGGGTTTGATGCAATTGATTCCTGATACAGCAGAGCGGTTCAACGTAAAAAATGCATTTAACGCCAGCCAAAACATCAAGGGCGGCGTGGCTTATTTACGTTGGCTGCTCGCTTATTTTAAAGGTGATGTCGCCTTGGCGGTGGCCGCCTACAACGCGGGTGAAGGTGCTGTGAATAAATATAACGGTATCCCGCCTTTTCCGGAAACGCGCCAGTATGTTAAAAAAGTGCAGGCACGTTATCCAATCAGAAGTCATGTGTTTGATGGTGCCATTGTTGAGCCATCACCTATTTTCAAACGGAGGGGTTGATTGTGATAGAGGTTAGTAATCGTGCTTATTTGGCATTAATCATTACATTGTTATTGGCTACCGGCTGCGCAACGAATGGTCAGGGTGTGGCTAACACACCTGCCATCGACAGGATATCGGCTGAAGAGCTGGAGAAAATAATGCCACAAGCGCATCCGGTGTTGAGCTTGGATGATATTGTTGCTTTGTCTAAACAAGGGCTGGGTCACGAGCAGATTATTCAAAAAATCAAAGACACAGACTCCGCTTACGATCTGACGCCTAGTCAAAGCGTGGATTTAAGCAAGCGCGGCGTGGATAGCCGAGTGTTGGACTATATTCATACCAGCCGCGAGCTGGCGTTAAGAAACAAACTGGCAGAAGAAATTAACAAACGCGAACAGGCCAAACGAGCTGAAGTTGATAAACTGAAACAGCAAGTGATTAACAGCCAGCGTTTTAATGACCCGTTTTGCCGCTACCCACGCTTTGGTATGAGCCCTTATGCGTTTGGTGCCTATGGCTCACGCTTTAGACCAGGCTTTGGCATGGGTGCAGGTTATCTGTCGCCTTGGGGCTGCTGGTAGGTTTGCATTGAGTTTTTGTTGCTAGGTTAGCTATACTCTGTGTGTTAAGAATGAGTTTGGAGTTTCAATGCAGCAAAAAACATCGCAGATTAGTGTAAACACAAAGGGCCGTAAGCTTTACGATATTACACCGCAGGTGACTGCGTGGGCTGAGTCTAGCGGCCTGCGTACAGGATTGCTGACGCTCTATATACAACATACGTCTGCTAGCTTATTGATTAATGAAAACTATGATCATGATGTGCTGGTGGACATGGAGGCGTTTTTTAATCGATTAGTGCCTGATGGTGACCCGCTGTTTATTCATACTGTAGAGGGGCCGGACGATATGCCGGCGCATGTGCGCTCTGCACTGACACAGACTCATTTATCTATCCCATTGCTGGAAGGTAAGCTTGCATTAGGGCAGTGGCAAGGTGTTTTTCTCTACGAGCATCGTCACGTGGCGAGTCATCGCCGCGTTATTTTTCATCTGATTGGTAATTAACTTGCAGTGGGCGTTAGCCCGCAGCAAGTAGTTGTGCCCAAGTTAATGGAAATGGTTTTGGCCCTATGCGTATTAAGGTTGCAGAGAATCTTGAATCCGTTAGAATAGCCATTAGCTTCAAGAAACAACTTAACTGATTGAATGTAAAACATTGAATATATAACAATGAGTTAAGTTGTTTAATTTATTTAAAATACAAGGGGATTATATGTCTATGTTATTACGCTCACTATTGGCTGTGGGTATGACAAGTTTGTTGTTGGTAGGCTGCGGCGAAAAAGAAGAAGCTGCACCAGTTGAAGCAGCGCCGGTTGCTGCTCCAGCACCTGCACCAGCAGCACCTGTTTCAGGCGGCTATGAGCCATCTGCAGAAGAGCGTATTCCTGGTATTACTTTAGACCCAGCACAAATTGCAGCTGAAACAGAAGCGGCAGCGGCAGCGGCGGCGGGTGAAGTAGCAAACTTTGCAGATTCAGAGCCACAGTAATTGTTATTACTGAACAGTATTTGAAATAACACAGTATTTGAAATCACTTAGTACACGGCAATAGCGTTTATCGAGTAATAGGTTTTATCAGGCTGTTGGTTAAATAAAAAAGCACGCAGATTTGCGTGCTTTTTTATTGGAGTATTGGCGGCCTATAGGCAGGTAATGGCTAAGTGCTGTGGCTTGGTCATAGCCGCTTCATTATGGCTACTTAATTCACGCTGCTCCATGTCATTGGGTCAAACGGTCGGCTTTGGTTTCTGAGTTCATAATACAGGCCATTCGATTCATTGCCGCCTGTGTTGCCTACCGAGGCAATCGTATCCCCGCTTTTTACCATCTCGCCCGCTTGTTTTAAAACAGATTGGTTGTTGCCATACAGGCTCATATAACCATCACCGTGGTCAATAATAATCAGGTTGCCAAAACCACGCAGCCAGTCGGCAAAAACTACACGGCCTGTGGCAACGGCTTTTACTTCTGCACCTTCGTTGGCTTTAATGAATAAGCCTTTCCATGATACGCCGCTGTCTTGTCTGGCCGAGCCAAAGCGATTGCTTACCGCGCCCCGTACTGGCAGGCGTAGCTTGCCTTTTAACGCGGAGAAATTAGCACCGGCAAAACTGTCGCTAGGTAAATTTTCATTGTTCACTGCAACACTGGTACTAGGCGTGTTTTTAATGACAGGTGATGCCGGTTTGTTTGCGGTAGGCTTGCTGACTGGCTTATTTTTGGGAATGATTCTGGCTAGTCTGCTCACAAGCTGTGATAACCGTTTTTCATCGCGACTTAGTTTTTTAATCTGTCCGCGCTGCTCAGCAATCTGCTGTGAAAGGGAATTCACAACTTTAGATTTTTCTTTCTTTTGAGCCTCTAAAATCCGTTTTTCGCTAAGCTGCTTTTGTTTTAAATCTGTAATTTCTTGCAGTTTAGATGCCGTTAACTCGTTAAGCCTTTTAATCTTATTTAAGTTGTTCTGCATCTTGTTGATTAAGTCCGCACGCGCTTTTGCCACGTACGAGAAGTAATGCAGGTCACGTGCAACTTCATTAGGGTGTTCGCTTTGCAGAATCATCTGCACATAGCTTTGCTGCCCGTGTATATATTGCTGGTAAAGCTGTCCGCTGAGTAGTTTTTGCTCTTGGCTCAGTGCTTGGTTGGTGGATTTTGACTCAGCATCGAGTTTGGCTAATTCTTTTTTGTTATCAACCTGCTGCTTGCTGATTTCATGTAGCTTCTTATCCGCACCGCTAATGGCAACTTCACTTTCCTTAAGTGCGTCCGCGGCGTCTTTGTGTTCTTCCTGTGCCTGGTCCAGCTCTTTTTTTAGTGCCTCTAGCTGCTGTTGCAGTTCGCTTAGCGCCTGTTTGGGCTGTTCGGATTTTTTCTCCGCATAACACCATGATGCGTTGAGTAGCAACGAGAGCATCAATGTCCATATTGATGTTGTTTGAATAATACGTTGGCGCATCATGGTATAGGGTGTGGGTTTAAGCGTTAAACTGAACTAAGTTTTTACCTGTCATCTCAGCTGGCTGGCTGAGGCCCATTAAGCTTAAGATGGTAGGGGCCAGGTCTGAGAGTGCACCATTCTGGCTTAACTTCCCGTCTCTACCAATGTAAATGAGCGGTACCAGATTGGTGGTGTGCTGTGTATGTGGCTGGTGGTTGCCTGCGTCATACATTTGCTCTGCATTACCGTGGTCTGCCGTGATCAGTACTTCACCGCCTATACTTTGCATTGCGTTAACTACGCGGCCGATACAGGTGTCCAGCGCTTCCACGGCAGCAATCGCCGCTTTCAGGTTGCCTGAGTGGCCAACCATGTCGCAATTGGCATAGTTGCAAATAATCGCATCGTATTGTCGATTCAGAATCACTTCTTCCAATTTTTCTGTGACCTCAAACGCGCTCATTTCCGGCTGTAAGTCGTAAGTTTCAACCTTTGGTGATGGCACAAGAATTCTATCTTCACCGGCAAATACGGTTTCTTCACCACCGTTAAAGAAGAATGTCACGTGCGGGTACTTCTCGGTTTCTGCAATTCTAAGCTGTGTCAGCCCTTGTGCTGATAAATACTCACCTAATGTGTTTCTGACTTCCTGCGGCGGGAAAATCACGGTGGCTTTGGTTTCTTTTTTGTCGTACATGGTGAGGGTGAAGAAGCCTGCCAGCTTAGGTGTGCGGCCGCGATGAAACCCATCAAACTCGTCCGCAAGTAATGCGTGAGTGAGCTGGCGTGCGCGGTCAGAGCGGAAGTTCATAAATACGGCTAAATCACCGTCTTCCATGCGTACTGCTGCTTCATGTGGTTGGTGGATAGCGGTGGTTTTTACAAACTCATCGTTTTCTCCGCGTGCGTATGCATCCTGCAGGCCTGCGGCTGCAGTTTCTGCAGTAAATTCGCCAACGCCTTCGGTAAATAATTTGTATGCGCCCTCAACACGTGGCCAGCGTTTATCACGGTCCATACCGTAAAAACGGCCGCTGATAGATGCAATTTTACCTACGCCGATGGCTTTGCATTGCTGCTCTAATGCCTCAATGTAAGGCGCGGCACTGACTGGAGGCGTGTCACGGCCGTCCAGAAAAGCGTGTATATACACCTTGCTTACGCCGTGTAACGCAGCCATTTTAATCATGGCATGAATATGGTCTTGATGGCTGTGCACGCCGCCGTCTGAGAGTAGGCCAAAAATATGCAGCGCTTTGTCCGTATTCTTGATATTGATCAGTGCTTGTGTAAGCTCAGCGTGCTGAAAGAACTCTCCGGTAGCGATGCTGTTATTAATGCGCTCAAAGTCTTGAAATACCACACGCCCGGCACCAATATTAAGATGACCCACTTCTGAGTTGCCCATTTGGCCATCAGGTAAACCTACATAGTGTTCTGATGCGTTAATCAGGGTGTGCGGGAAGTTGTTCCAAAGCGCATCTAGGTTAGGCTTGTTTGCTTGGGCAATGGCGTTATCGGTGATTTCTTCACGATAGCCGAAGCCATCCAAAATGAGCAAGCATACTGGAGTGATATTTTTATTAGGGGACATATTGCGCCTCAATCTTTTGCATAAATAGTGATATCAATATGCGCATTTTAGCGCATTTGCACGTAAAATCTGATTATAAATGCGTAAGTGCTGGTGCTCAGATGCAGTGAATCACGCTTGCGATAGAATGCATCAAATTTTGAAAGGTAAGTTGTGGAGTTTCTAAAAGATAATGCCTTGTTAATTGGCCTGGCTTTCGGTTCTGGCATCATGTTGCTATTGCCTAATTTTGGTAAAAAAGCAGGTGGTGTGCCTAATGTAAACGCAACCGAGGCAGTGGCATTGATTAACCGTAACCATGCGTTGGTTGTGGATGTGCGTGATGCTGCAGAGTTTGCCAGTGGCCATATTGTGGATGCGAAACATATCCCGCTGGAGCAGTTGGCTGATCGCCTGAAAGAACTAGCTAAATACAAAGATAAACCGCTGTTAGTGAATTGCCAGCGCGGTGCACGCTCAGCAAAGGCATGCGATATCTTGCGTAAGGCAGAGTTCAAGCAGGTACACAATCTGCAAGGTGGGCTTAATGCGTGGGTTGAGGCTAAGCTCCCTGTGGTGAAAGCGTAATCGTATGGCAAATATTCTAATGTATACCTCCGCGGTTTGCCCTTATTGCATCAACGCCGAGCGTTTGTTGACAAGCAAGGGTGTAACCGAAATCAATAAAGTGCGTATTGATCTGCAGCCTGAGCGTCGTGAGGAAATGATGCAGAAGACGGGGCGCCGCACTGTGCCGCAAATCTATATTGATGATCGCCATATTGGCGGTTTTGATGATTTGCGCGCGTTAGACCTAGCAGGTGGGCTCGACCCATTATTGGCGGCATAGCTGCTACTTTAGCGGCAGTATGGTTTTGCAGTACATTTATAGCAGAGCGCAAAATTTATATAGCCTCAGGCGCAAGATTTAAAGTCTGCTAGAATGCCAGCTTAAGTTTTAACCAGCTGTAAATTGTTTTAATCACGTTTATCAATTTTAATTAATATTTTAAGTAGAAAATTATGGCACAAGAAGACAACAACGTAGCACAAGAACAAGCGCAACAACCAGGCTTCAGCATTGAAAAAATTTACGTGAAAGACGTTTCATTAGAAATTCCTCATGCACCACAAATTTTTACTGACCGTACTCAACCACAAGTAAGCATTGAGTTAAGCAACTTAGCGCAGCAAATTGAAGAGAGCGTGTTTGAAGTTGCAATCAAAGTAACTGTGACCTCTAAAATTGCAGAAAAGACCGTGTTCTTGGTTGAAGTAACCCAAGCTGGTATTTTCCAAGTGCGTAATGTTCCAGCAGAAAGCATGGAAATGATTGTTGGCATCACTTGCCCTAACATTCTGTTCCCATACCTACGTGAGAGCGTGTCTGATTTGATCGTACGTGCTGGTTTCCAACCTGTATTGTTGAATCCAATCAACTTTGAAGCTTTGTTCGCACAACAAAAGCAACAAGAAGCTGAGCAAGCGGGTTCTGTGCAATAAGTGTAATGCTTCGACTTCCGAAAGTTGCTTTAATTTTCATGCTGATGTGGATGCCGATCACGGCATCCGCGTTAGATTTTAGGTCGGTTGCCGTGCCTAAAGCCATCTTGTACGATGCGCCTTCAAATTCATCCAAAAAAGTGTTGCTGCTAAGCCAGTTCTACCCGGTAGAGGTAGTCGTGAACCTTGGCGATTGGCTAAAGGTACGCGATGCGCAAGGCAGCATGAATTGGGTTGAAGCTAAGCAATTGTCGGCCAAGCGTTCGGTGATGGTGACTAAAAACCTGACGGAAATGAGAGCACGGCCAGAGGCTGCTGCGGGCTTGGTGGCAACGTTAGAAAAAGATGTAGTGTTAGAGCTGATGGATGTTAAAGCGAATAACGGCTGGCTAAAAGTAAAGCATAGAGACGGCGTTATGGGGTATGTTTTAGTGTCATCTACTTGGGGTTTTGATTAATGGCAAAAATTGCAGTATTGGGTGCCGGGGCGTGGGGAACTGCGCTGGCGATGAACATCAGTCAACGTCATCAGGTTGCCCTGTGGGCACGTAATGCTGGTCATGTGTCCGGTATGCGTAAAGCACGCGCCAACCCTTTGTATTTGGGTGATTTCAGATTTAATGACCAGCTGCAGGTTGAAGATAGCTTGGAAGCCGCGCTAGATGGCGCTGATTTGATTTTATCTGTAGTGCCTACTGCCGGTTTTAGAAATATTCTCAAAGATATTAAGCAATTAGGCTGTACTTTGCCGATTATTTGGGCGCATAAAGGCTTGGAGCCGCAAACGGCTAAGCTGCCATATGAAGTGGCGCTAGAAGAGCTGGGTAGCGAACAAAAATGGGGGGCATTGTCCGGGCCTAGCTTTGCGGCTGAGTTGGTGCGTGGTTTGCCAACCGCGGTGACCTTGGCTGCCAACGATGAAACGTTTGCGAAGCAGGCCGCATTGTTGATTCATGGCGCCAATTTACGTGTGTACGATACGACCGATGTGATTGGTGTGTCAGTTGGCGGTGCGGTGAAGAATGTAATGGCTATTGCCGCCGGTATTTCAGATGGTATGGGTTTTGGCAATAATGCACGTGCCGCCATGATTACGCGCGGCTTGGCAGAAATGACGCGGTTTGGCTTAGCACTGGGTGCCAAGGTTGAAACCTTTATGGGGCTGGCAGGTGCGGGTGATTTGATACTCACTTGTACTGGGCAATACTCCAGAAACCGCGAAGTAGGCTTACAACTTGCCAGTGGCAAAAGCCTGACCGATATTTTGCAAGGCTTGGGGCATGTGGCTGAAGGTGTTAATACAGCGCGCGAGGTGATGCGCCGCGCTGAAACACTGGGTGTTGATATGCCAATCACTTATGAAGTTAATCAGGCGTTATCGCATGGTAAAAGTGCGCAAGATGCGGTGATGGATCTTTTAGGGCGCGATCAAAAACCTGAGGGTGTGTAAGCTTTTACTGACAGATTGCGCATGAGGTGCACAATCTGTAGTCGTGCGATATTTAGCTGTGCAGCATTTGTACTGTTTACAGTGCGGTGGTCGTATAGCGCAGTCGCCTTGTAGTTTAAGTCGGCTCGCTTAGCTTCCACCTTCAAATCCGATTTGTCTCCATGCTTCATAAAGCAGGATTGCCGCAGAGTTTGATAAATTCAGGCTGCGGCTATTTGGCAGCATCGGTAATCGTACGCGATGTTCTGCGGTAAATTCATTGCGTATTTCTTCAGATAGGCCGCGTGTTTCTGGGCCAAACACAAATGCATCACCTGCTTTAAATTGAATATGGCTATGCGTAGTGCTGCCTTTAGTGGTGATGGCAAACAGGCGATGCCCTGCCAGTGCGGCTTTGCAAGCTTCCCAGTTCTCATGCACTTTTAAGTTTGCATACTCGTGATAGTCTAAGCCTGCGCGTTTGAGCTGCTTGTCCTCCAGGCTAAATCCTAGCGGTTTGACTAGGTGTAACTGCGCGCCAGTATTGGCACATAGGCGGATGATATTGCCTGTGTTTGGTGGAATCTCAGGCTCAAATAAAACGATGTGAAACATAAGTCAGTTAATCTCTCTAAATGTGCACGGTGCCAAGCGCGTATCGTGTTTACGGCATCCATGATGGCGTGAGCTTACTTGGGTAGGGTTCGTGCCATCACCCAGCATTCTACACGTGCGGCGCCTGCCTGTTTTAATGTTTTAGCGAGCTCATTTAAACTGGCGCCAGTCGTCATCACGTCATCGATCACGGCAATGTTTAAATTGTGCAAGGGGCGTTGGCAGTGAAATGCCCCACGTATGTTTTGGATGCGGTCTTTAAGTTTGAGGCTGGCTTGTGGCGGCGTGTATTTAACGCGCTGGCAGGTGGTGTAATCTAGCGGAATAGTGAATGCGCTGCTTAAACGCTTGGCGATTTCCAGCGCTTGATTAAAACCACGCTCGCTTAAGCGTTTTTCATGCATGGGCATGGGGATAACCAGGTCTATACGATGCTTTGCTGTGGCTGGCGTGTGCTGGTAATCTAACCATAACGAGGCGAAAGTCCGCGCTAGATTTAAACTGGCATTGTATTTGTAGTGCTGTAATAAGCCATCTAACGGGTAGTCGTAAGTAAAGGCTGCTGTTGTGGCGTCAAAGTGGGGTGGGGTGCTCAGGCAGCTACCGCATAGCTCGCCGTGACTGATCAGCGCACATTGCGGGCACCGTGCTGCACGGTGCCAAGGCAAATCTGCCAGGCATGGCGCGCATAGACCTAAATCGCCGCCATGGTGACTGGTGCAAAGTATGCAAGTCTGCTGCACATGGGTGATTTGCTTAAATTTTAATCTATTGTTCAAAATTTGCAGTCAGTTTTGTTGACAATGTATAATCGCACTCAAATTCTATCTCAATTTCACATCATCACCGATTTTGTGAATATACAAGGAACAAACCATGCTTGGACTATCACCAGATTCAGAGGCAACAACTCCCTGCGCAACCGCACCTAATGAGGCAATTATTAATACCGATAGCCTAAAAGCGGGCTTAAATAAATCATGCGGTACACACGAGGAAAATACAGTGAACCGCTGGAGCGTTGCAGAGATTGTTGAGCTGTTTGAATTGCCATTCAGTGATTTGATGCATCGTGCGCAGAATGTGCATCGTGAAAACTTTGACCCGAATGCGGTGCAAGTGAGCACTCTACTCTCGATTAAAACTGGCGGTTGCTCTGAAGATTGCGGTTACTGCCCACAGGCTGCGCGCTACCATACCGATGTGGAAAGTGAGCCATTAATGGCTTTAGATGACGTGCTAGCTGCTGCGCAAGAAGCAAAAGACAACGGTGCGAGTCGTTTCTGTATGGGTGCTGCATGGCGCGGCCCAAAACAGCGCGATTTAGAGCCTGTGCTTAAAATGATTGCAGAAGTTAAAGCCATGGGCTTAGAGACTTGCGCCACTTTGGGCATGTTAAAAGAAGGCCAGGCCGAGCAGTTGAAAGATGCGGGTTTAGATTATTACAACCACAATTTAGACACTGCACCAGAGTTCTATGGTGAAGTGATTACTACACGTACTTACCAAGACCGCTTGGAAACACTAGACCGCGTGCGCAGTGTAGATATCAACGTGTGTAGTGGCGGCATTATCGGTATGGGTGAATCACGTAATCAACGTGCTGGCTTGCTGGCGCAATTGGCTAATATGGAGCGCCCACCAGAAAGCGTGCCGATTAACCTACTGACCCAAGTGGAAGGCACACCGTTACACGGTACCGATGAGTTAGACCCATTAGAGTTTGTGCGCACCATTGCCGCGGCACGTATTACCATGCCAAACAGTTTTGTGCGTTTATCGGCTGGCCGTCAAAGTATGCATGAAGGCATCCAAGCTTTATGCTTCCTGGCCGGTGCCAACAGTATTTTCTATGGTGAGAAATTACTGACTACCGGCAACCCGGAAGCGGAAACGGATAAACAGTTATTCGCCAAACTTGGCATTAACAAGATTTAATTACGCATGTTAGCTTCTTTACAACGTGAACTCGACCAGCGTAAAGCTGATGGCTTATTACGCCAGCGTCGTTTATTGGATTCGCCGCAAGCTGAGCATATTGTGGCGAACCAGCAGCCGTATCTTTCTTTTTGCAGTAACGATTACTTAGGCCTAGCGAATCATTCTGAGCTGATTGCCACGATGCAAAAGGCCGCAGGTGACTCTGGTGTTGGTAGTGGGGCTTCCGGCTTAATCACCGGGCACCACCGTTATCATGATGATTTAGAAAAGCAGCTTGCGGCATTTGTTGAGTTACCAGCCGCGCTGCTGTTTTCTACCGGCTATATGGCCAATATCGGTGTGCTGGGCGCGCTGACCGGCCGCGGTGATGCGATATTTGCAGATAAGTTAAATCATGCCTGTTTGAACGATGGTGGTTATTTCTCGCACGCGGAGTTTCAGCGCTACCCTCATAATGATGTGGCCGCACTGGAAAAACTATTACAGGCAAGCACGGCTAAGCATAAATTGATTGCTGCAGATGCAGTGTTCAGCATGGATGGTGATATTGCGCCTATCCCTGAGTATCTGGCACTGTGTGAGAAGTATGATGCTTACCTGTATCTAGACGACGCGCATGGCTTTGGTGTGTTAGGTGAGCATGGCAAAGGTTCGCTGAGCCACTTTAAGATTAAATCACCGCGCATTATCATGATGGCAACCTTGGGCAAAGCCGCTGGTGTGGCGGGTGCTTTTGTGGCGGGTGAACAAGTGGTGATTGATTACCTGATTCAAAAGGCAAAAAGCTATGTGTACTCTACGCCTGCTCCGCCTGCACTTTCTGCCACGCTTTCTGCATCGGTTAAGCTGATTGAGCAGGGTGACCACCTGCGCGCCAATCTGCAAGACTTAATCCAGTATCTGAAAGCGAACCTCAAGCTTAACAAGTGGCACTTATTGGATTCAGACACCACCATCCAGCCCTTGGTCGTCGGTGATAACTTAGAGGCGCTGGCGCTAAGTGAGTATTTGCAAACCTGTGGTATTTTGGTGCCGGCGATACGCCCACCAACCGTGCCTGTAGGTACGGCAAGGCTGCGCATATCATTATCGGCAGCGCATACGCTTGGTGACATGAAAAAACTGATTGCTGCTATTCATCAGGCAGAAAGAGAGCTGGGTGCATGATCGCTAATCATCTCCACGTTGAAATCATCGGGTCTGGCCCCAATCTGGTGCTGCTTCACGGATGGGGGATGAATGGTGCGGTCTGGCAGCCGCTTGTGAAAAAGCTAAGCAAGCTGTTTACGCTGCACATTATCGATTTGCCTGGCATGGGCTTAAGTCGCCCGATTGAGCCGTTTCACTTACCTGCGATTGCGGAAAAGGTAGCAGAAGTGCTGCCTGCACATGCAGATGTGGTGGGCTGGTCTTTAGGTGCACAAGTCGCTATGCGTATCGCTTTGGATTATCCTGATTTGGTACGTCGATTGGTATTGGTTGGCGCTACACCTTGTTTTGTAAATAAGAGTTTTGATCAGGAAAGCGTGGAGTATAAGTCCACCTGGGATATTGGCATTGAGCCTGAAATATTTGGCAACTTTGCCGACAGCGTGAATGAAGATTATCACAAGACCATGACGCAGTTTTTAACTTTACAGTGCATGGGCGCAAATGATGCCAGAAGCACGGTTAAGTTGCTGCGTAACAAATTTGCTGAACGCCCAGCGCCTACCTCGCAAACTTTATATCGCGCGCTGAATATCTTGCTAGAAACCGATCTACGCGCGGAAATCGAACATTTAAGAAAACCCACATTGCTAGTACATGGCGACCGCGACACCTTGGCGCCGGTGCAGGCAGCGCATTGGATGATGAAAACACTGCCTGTTGCTTATCTGCGGGTGATGGCGGGCGCGTCACATGCCCCATTTTTATCGCATCAGGAACAGTTTATTGATGCCATCGTTCAATTTTTAGAACCTCAAGTGCAGTAACCACAATGACAGACGATATTTATCGCATAGATAAGGCGCGTGCGCGCGCCTCTTTTGGCCGCGCAGCAGACACTTACGATGCCGCCGCCATTTTGCAAAAGCAAGTGCGCGAAGAAATGCTAAACCGCCTGGATTTAGTTAAGTTAACCCCACACACCATATTGGACGCAGGCTGCGGTACGGGCCTCGGCAGCCACGCACTGCAAAAGAAATATGGGGCAGCACAAGTTGTGTCGCTGGATTTTGCTTACCCAATGTTGCAAAAGACACGTAAAACCTACACGAACGTTGGTTTGCTGCATGTGCTGAAGTCTCTGGTGGGTTTGGCGAAGCAAAACCTGGTTTGCGCCGATATCGAAGCCTTGCCACTGGCTAACGCTAGCGTGGGCATGGTGTGGTCTAACCTTGCCATACAGTGGTGCAATGATTTAGATGCAGCCTTGCAGGAGTTTCACCGCGTATTGCAGCCAGAGGGCTTGCTCACGTTTAGCACGTTTGGGCCAGATACTTTGCGTGAGCTTAGGGTCGCCACCAGTAGCGCCAGTGGCTACACCAGTATCAGCCGTTTTATTGATATGCACGATATTGGCGATGCCTTGGTGCGTGCAGGCTTTAGCGCGCCGGTGTTGGATGTGGAGCGATTTACGCTGACTTATGATGATGTGAAAAGTGTGATGCGTGACCTGAAAAGTATAGGTGCGCACAATGCGACAGATGGTCGTGCCAGAGGCCTGCTCGGCCGTGGGTTTTTCACCAAGCTAGAATCCGCCTACGAGCAATTTAGACAAGACGGAAAATTACCTGCGACCTTTGAAGTGGTTTACGGTCATGCATGGCGCGCCAAAGACAAAACCGTATTGCCAGATGGTGCAGCGCCTATCCATTTTTCCCCCAGAAAATAACCTGTTTAGCTCAAGCATGCAGTCCTCTTATTTCATTATCGGCACCGATACCAACGTAGGTAAAACCTATATCGCAAGTGCTTTGATTAAGCATTTTGTGCGCGCTGGCTATCAAACAGTTGGTATGAAGCCGATTGCATCTGGCTGTAATTTAACGCCAGATGGTGAGCTGCTTAATGACGATGTGCTTGCACTAAGGGCAGCGAGTAACGTGAGTGCGCCGCTGGACCTGATTAATCCTTACCGCTTTGCGCCAGCGATTGCACCGCATATCGCAGCTGAGCAAACTGGGCAGCATGTAGACTGTACGCAGATTATGCAGGCTTACCAGCAATTAAATACATTGGCTGACATCGTGGTGGTGGAGGGGGCGGGTGGCTTTTTAGTGCCATTGAATGCTCAGCACACCATTGCCGATTTAGCCGTGATGCTGAATATCCCGATTGTTTTGGTGGTAGGCATGCGCTTGGGCTGTATTAATCATGCCTTGCTTACGGTTGAGGCTATTCAGGCGCGCGGGCTTACCCTAGCCGGATGGGTCGCCAACAAAGTTGACCCAGAGATGCCAGCGTTTGCAGAAAATCTTGCTAGTTTACAGCAGCGCATTGCCGCGCCATGTTTGGGTGTGGTGGGCTGGCAACAGGAAGCCAGCTTTAGTTTTAGTTAGTCACGCGACCATTTCAGTCACTTGCTGCATGTAGCTGCGCTCAAGCTGGGTTGTGACTACACCTTACTGAGCGATCTCCGCAGTTTCTACCACCACCTTGTACAGGTTAGCCTCTTGAGGGGTTGCTACGTGTTCACCCACAGCTACTTGGCTGCGTTTGCCTGGCGCTACGCCACCACTTATCAATAGTGGCTGGCTTTGCGCGATAGCGCGGCCAGCGGCGTTATATTTGATCACACGTACCTGTACACTGCGCAGTGATACTGATGTGTCATTTTGCACCACTGCAAATAAATTGCCGTAATTATCGTGCTGTATGCCTGATTTTATATACTTGGCCGGGTTGCGTGGCAGGTCTATACGTACTGCTCTGGCGATGGCCTCTTTGCCGATATCTGAATTTGAGCTTGCCGCCACTTGGTAGTGCTGCAATGCAATGTCCGTCTGGCCGCGGTCTTCTGCAATTTGACCCAATAGCGCATGTCCAGGTGCGGTTGGCAGTAGCTCATTAGCACGTTTTAAATATGGTTCAGCTTCCGCTTTTTTGCCCATATTAAATAGAGCGATGCCGCTTTGAATATGCGGTTTAAAGTAATCTGGCTGCATTTTAATGGCTTTTGCATACAGTTTTAATGCATCTTGCGGCTTTTTCTCGGTCAGCGCAATGTCGCCTAGCAGCTCTTGAAAGCGCGCTTCACGCGGCTCACCGGCAATGGCCTGATTAACCAAGGTTTTTGCTTTGTCGATATTTTTCTCGCTGAGCGCTTTCACCGCATCATCGTAGGCTTTATAAGCACCTTGGGTGGCTCTTAATTTAGCGGTTTTCTGCTTATAAATCTCTTTGCCCCAATCGCCCCCAGCACCAATCTGTGCCAGCGTTGCCTTGTTAGCTTCTACGCGTGCTGCTGACGGTGGATGGCTGGCAAACAGACCATCAATAAAACTGCTCTTTCTGTCGGCGCTGAGTCTGACAAAGGTTTCCTGCAGCGTGACGGCGGCGGCTGGGTCGTAACCGGCTTTTTTCATGTATTGCATGCCGTATAAGTCCGACTCACTTTCTGCATCGCGGCCATACTTGCTATTCACCAGTTGTGCGCCAGCCTGTGCGCCGCCCACAATCAGGTTGGCATAGTCTGTATTTTGCGCGCCGATACCTACTGCAATCATCGCGCCTTGCAGAAAAATACCGCGCTCCATGCCTTGTGCGCCATGGCGTGCAGCTGCATGCACCAGCTCATGACCCATAACAGCGGCTAACTCTGCCTCGCTGTTAAGCTCATAGAGCAGGCCGCGGTTAAATGCGATTTTTCCGCCGGGCATGGCCCAGGCGTTAGGGACAGAGTCATTGAGCAGGTTAAATTCATACGGGAGCTTACGGTCAGAAACGGCGGCTAATTTATTGCCCACACTTTGTATGTATGCGGTGAGCTCCGGATCGAGTACATAATCTCCGCCTTGTGATTGACGGGTAGGTGAGTAGTTCTGGGTGCCGATAGAGATTTCCTGCGCCTCGGATACAAACTGAAACTCACGCTTTTTGGTTACAGGGTTCACGCCGCAGGCGCTGACCATGAGCGTTAGCGACAACACCAAGGCTAAGTTAAATCTAGTGTAAAAGGGCTGTGGTAAATGTAATTTCATCGTGTGGGCTCGTCTGTGGGGGACAGGACAAAAATTAAAGCATGCGCTTGCTTGAGGCGTGTTGGTTTAAATGTAGCTACCTTAATTTAACAATCATAGATGACATCTATGTCATCTGCATTATAGAACATAGTGCGCAGTGCCGTGCTATTTGTAAAGTTGGTGGCTATTAATGTAATCAATCACGCTATCCGGCATCAAGTAGCGTGTGGAAACATGCTGTTTAAATGCCTCGCGAATCGCGGTGGATGAAATATCCAAAGCAGTGACTTGCCGCATGGTGATATAACCAGCAGCGCTGCTTTGCAGGTCTTCACCATTTTCTGTGTAATGCGCATGCAGAAAGTCTTCCAGTATTTTGGGTAGCGGGTTGCCGGCTTGATTTTTGTTGTTATGTGGCCGCTGCACCAGTGCAATATGGCAATGCTGCAAAATCTCTTGCCAGCGATGCCAGGTGTTAAATTGCGTAAATGCATCACTGCCCATAAAAAGGGTCAGGCTGGTGTCGTTGCCTAGCTCTGCACGTAGGCTCAGCAAGGTATCTATGCTGTAGGAGGTGCCGGTGCGGTGTAGCTCACGCTTATCCAGCATAAACTGTGGGTTGTTAGCAATCGCCAACCCTACCATGGCGGCACGATGCTCTGCACTGATGGTGACGGCATTTTTATGCGGTGGATTGGCAGCAGGGATAAAACGTATCGCATCCATGTGCAGGTCATCTGCAAGCTCTTGCGCCATGCGTAGATGCCCATAGTGTATGGGGTTAAATGTGCCGCCAAGTATGCCTATGGTTTTCATTGCATCAATATTAAGGTAGATAAATCTGGTAGGCCATAGGTAATCGTAGATTGCTGGCAGTTAGTAGGTCAGGCAGGGTATTTAGCCGCAAGTGATATTGCTAAATACCCCGTTTTTTATTCGTGACTGCTTAATATGACTTACAGTTATTGCGCTAGATTAAGCGCGCACGTGCCCGTCACCTAATACTACGTATTTAAGTGAGGTTAAGCCCTCTAGCCCCACAGGGCCGCGTGCGTGTAGCTTGTCGGTTGATATGCCGATTTCTGCACCAAAGCCGTATTCAAAGCCATCAGCAAAGCGTGTGGATGCATTTACCATCACGCTGCTAGAATCAACCTCACGTAAAAATCTGCGGGATTTGGTGTAGTTCTCAGTCACAATAGCTTCGGTATGTTGCGATGAGTGCTCGTTAATGTGAGCAATCGCTTCATCCAAACCGCTAACCACTTTGCATGAAATAATCGCGGCAAGGTACTCTGTGTAGTAATCCTCTTCCGTGGCAGGAATCGCCTGACTAACCAGCGCGCAAGTTTCTGCGCAGCCGCGAATCTCAATGCCATGCGAGGTGAGCATCGCAGCCAGCTTAGGCAACATATCAGCGGCTACTGAGCGTGCAATCAATAATGATTCTGTGGTATTGCAGGTGCCAAGCCGCTGTGTTTTGCTGTTCTCCAGGATGCGTAGCGCTTTAGCAAAGTCAGCCTCGTCATCAACATACACGTGGCAGTTGCCATCCAGGTGCTTAATCACAGGGATGCGTGCATCATTAGAGATGCGCTCAATCAAGCCTTTGCCGCCGCGTGGCACGATAACATCCACGTATTGTTTCATGGTGATGAGTTCGCCCACTGCCGCACGGTCTGTGGTTTCTACAATTTGTACTGCCGTGGTTGGTAAGTTTGCCGCCGCAAGACCCTCATGCACGAGTTTGGCCAAGGCTTGATTACAGTGAATCGCCTCGCTACCGCCGCGCAGAATCGCGGCATTGCCTGATTTAATGCATAGACCAGCCGCATCAACCGTTACATTAGGCCGTGCCTCATAAATGATGCCGATAACACCCAGCGGTACGCGCATCTGGCCAATTTGAATCCCGCTAGGGCGGTATTTGAAATTGCTCATTTCACCGATTGGGTCGGCTAGGCTTGCAATCTGGTTTAGCCCTTCAGCCATATTAGCAATGGATTTTTCAGTAATGGTAAGCCTGTCCAGCATGGCAGGCTCTAAGCCATTGGCTTTTGCGGCTTCTAGGTCTAGTTTGTTGGCGGCGAGTAATGTGTCTTTTTCACGTAAGATCGCAGCTGCAATTGCGTTAAGCGCGATATTTTTCTGGTTCGTGTCAGCACTAGCCATAAAGCGCGAGGCTTTACGTGCTTCTACACCGATATTTTGCATGTATTGTTGAATGTTCATGATTAATTATACTTTTTATTGCACGGAATAAAAATAAATTTGGCATGCAGCAAGTGCTGAAAATGCATTAACAGCGATGGGTGCGCGTTTAGTTTTGTGGCTATTGGCTACGTACTTTTGCCAAGCCAAAACATAGTCTGGATATTTCTAGCCAAGCATCACCGAGCATGACGCCTTTTGCCATCCTATCGATATCGGCCAGTTTTTGTAGCGCGGCATCTAGTTGACGTAAACTTAAGCGTGCTAGTGCGCGCTTGACCAGTATTTGTTTGTCGCCATAAATACGCGCGTTAGTCATAGCGGTTGTCAGGTTGGTGCCGCGCATTTCAGCCTGTTTGATGCGCACTAACGGACGCAGCACCCACATGAGCGGGTTCATAATTGCCACGGCATTTTCGCCTTCATCTTGCAAGCCTTGCAGAATTCTTACGGTGCGTTCTGCGTCGCCAGCCAGCACCGCTTCACCGAGTTGAAAGGCATCGTAACGTGAAACGTTGAGCACGGCTTCACGTACGGCCTCGTCTGAAAGCTCCCCTTGCGGATACAGCAAGCTTAGTTTCTGTACTTCCTGATTAGCTGCTAGCAGGTTGCCTTCAACCTGATGCGCGAGAAACTCCAGCGTTTGCAGGCTGGTGCGTTGCCCATGCTGCGCTAGGCGGTTTGCAATCCATGTAGGCAGGTTTGCAGCATCTACTTCGTTAATGGTTAATACTTGTGCATGTGCTTCTAAGGCCGCAAACCACGCGCTATTCTTAGCTTCACGCTCTAGCGTGGGCAAGATAATAGTCACGGTGGTGTCAGGCAGTGCCTTGGCGGCAAGCGCCTGCAAGGCTTTGCTGCCATCCACGCCAGGCTTGCCATTGGGAATGTTGAGTTCCAATAAACGGCGACTGGAGAACAATGAAATGGACTGCCCAAAGTTCTGAATTTGCTGCCAGTTGAAATTGCGTTCAACAATTAAGCTGGTGCGCTCGTCAAACCCTTGCGTGTTGGCAGCCGCGCGAATCGCATCTAGGCATTCGCGCTGTGCTAGGGGCTCGCTACCTACTAGCACGTAGAGTGGCTGCAAACCTTGCTGTAAGTGTGACGCTAGTTGGGCTTGAATTAAGCGCATGCTGCGGTGCTATTGCTTGTCTTGATTGGTGGCAGATAGTCTACGTAGTATGGCTCGTATCGACTCTTTACGCATGTCTGCATAAAGCCCGGCCTCTTCTTCCGCCTTACCTAGTAATGCTTTGTCGTTGTAAGAGAAGTCACGGCGAATCTGTATGGTTTGTACTCTTCCCCATAATGTTTCGCTCTGCGGCCGTGTTCTGAAATTGACGGTATAGTACAGTTCAAACTCACGTACCAAACCTGCGCCACTTAAAGAAAGAATACGTTTTTCAGTGGACTCGTTTAACAGTTCTAGAAGCATTTCAGCGTCTTCAGCACTGTCCACAATCTTGACGTTATTGGTTTCCAGCGTGCGCTTCAAGTCTTTTTTTATACTAAGTGCACCGCCTTGAAAATTTAACGTAGTAAAAGACAAAGGAGCTGAGCCGCGTAATTGAAAGCCGCACGCAGTGAGTAATAGCGCAATTAAAAACACCCAACTTAATTGACGTGTAAATGTTAAGTTCAGGTATTGCATGGTTTACCCCACAACAACGTTAATGAGTTTATTTGGCACTACAATCACTTTACGTACGCTCATGTTTTCTTCAATGAACTTATGTACGCAAGGCTGTGCCAAGGCGAGTGCTTCCAGCGCTTCTTTGCTTTCGGTTTTGGCCGCGGTGATACTGCCACGTAATTTACCGTTCACTTGTATCATATATTCGATGCTGTCCTGCACCATTGCGGATGAGTCTGCAACTGGCCAGCCCGCATCTAAGATATGGCTAGTCGGGCAAAGTTCAGCCCATAGTGCCTGACAAATATGCGGAACGATAGGGGATAGCAATAGCGCAACATTTTGCAGTACTTCTTGCCTTACCTGGCGTGAAACATCATCAGTGCCTTCCACCTTGGCTAAGCTGTTCATTAACTCCATCACTGATGAAATAGCAGTGTTGAAACTATGGCGACGGCCATAGTCATCCGCAACTTTTTCAATAGTGAGGTGCAGTTGGCGGCGCAATGTTTTAAGCTCAGCGTTTAGCTCGCCAGATGTATAGGCTGCAGTTGCACCTAGAGCTACATGGTCGTAGGTAGCTTGCCACAGTCTGCGTAAAAAGCGATGTGCGCCTTGTACGCCGCTGTCAGCCCACTCTAGGCTTTGCTCAGGCGGTGCAGCAAACATCATGAATAAGCGCGCGGTGTCTGCGCCATAGGTATCAATTAGCTCTTGCGGGTCTACCGTGTTACCTTTGGATTTACTCATTTTGGTGCCTTCTTTCAGCACCATGCCTTGCGTAAGCAAGTTGGTAAACGGTTCATCGTTTTTAATCAGCCCAACATCACGCATCAGTTTGTTAAAGAAGCGTGCGTATAACAAGTGCAGAATCGCATGCTCAATACCGCCTACATATTGGTCAACTGGTAACCAGTAGTTGGCGCGCTCGTCTGCCATCGCATTGTTGCTGTCAAAACTGGCATAACGTGCAAAGTACCATGATGACTCAAAGAATGTATCTAAAGTATCTGTTTCGCGTGTGGCTTTACCGTGGCAAGTTGGGCAGGTGGTTTCGTAGAAGCTCGGGTCCTTTTTAATCGGCGAGCCCACGCCATCCATCACCACGTCTTCAGGCAATACCACTGGTAATTGCTCTACTGGTACTGGCACTTCACCGCAGCTTGCACAGTGCACAATAGGAATTGGGCAACCCCAATAACGTTGGCGTGAAACGCCCCAGTCACGTAGGCGGTATTGGGTGCGGCGTTTACCTAAGTTTTTGGCAGACAATGCAGCGGCAATAGCAGCGCTAGCACCGTCAAAATCTAAGCCATTAAATTCTGCTGAGTCAAACAAAATGCCGTGTTCTGTCATCGGCAATGTGTCGATGTCACTATGTTTAATCACGGCGTTAACTGGCAAGTTATATTTACCTGCAAACTCAAAGTCACGCTCGTCGTGCGCAGGTACGGCCATCACGGCACCTTCGCCGTAGCTAGCCAATACATAGTTTGCTACCCAAACTGGCAATTGCTCACCGTTTAATGGATGGGTAACAAATAAGCCTGTTGCCATGCCTTTTTTCTCGGCGGTGGCAATGTCTGCCTCGGCCACGCTGCCACGTTTGCATTCGGCAATAAATTCAGCAAGTGCAGGATTATCTGTAGCAGCTAAAGTTGCTAGAGCGTGTTCCGCAGCAACCGCTACATAAGTTGCGCCCATTAAAGTGTCTGGACGAGTGGTATATACCTTGAGGTTGCCATCTTGGCCAACGATAGGGAACTCCACCTCGCAACCGTAACTTTTGCCTATCCAGTTACGTTGCATGGTTTTTACTTGTTCCGGCCAGCCTTCCAGCTTATCCAAATCGTTCAGCAACTCTTCGGCATACGCTGTGATTTTCATAAAGTACTGTGGAATGTCGCGCTTTTCTACCAACGCGCCGCTACGCCAGCCGCGGCCATCAATTACTTGCTCATTGGCGAGTACCGTACCGTCAACTGGGTCCCAGTTCACCGTTGAGGTTTTTTTATAGATTAAGCCCTTTTTGAATAGCTCGGTAAATAGCCATTGCTCCCATTTGTAATACTCTGGTTTGCAGGTGGCAATTTCACGGTTCCAGTCCACGCCTAAGCCTAGCTGTTTCAGTTGGGCTTTCATGTGTTCGATGTTGCTATAAGTCCAGGCTGCTGGCGCGGTTTCATTTTTAATGGCTGCATTCTCGGCAGGCAGACCAAACGCATCCCAACCCATAGGCTGCATCACGTTAAAGCCTTTCATTTTATGAAAGCGGCTTAATACATCGCCAATGGTGTAGTTACGTACATGCCCCATATGCAGACGGCCACTTGGGTATGGAAACATCGATAGACAATAATATTTGGGTTTGTCTGATTGTTCAGTTGCGGCAAATGTTTGATTTGCTTCCCAGTAAGTTTGAGCTGATTGTTCGATGTCTTTAAATGGGTACTGCTGTTGCATGGTGGTATCTTGTGTAAATAAATGAATACCAAAATTATACCTTGAAGGCGCACGTTACGCATAAAGCATGTTGCGTTTGGCAGTTTTTAGGTGGGATTAAATGTGGTTGAAAATGCGTCTATAAATAACCGTTAAGGTCACCACCGTGGAATATAAGTGCTAAAGCACATTATTCACAGGCGCTAAACGTGAAGTTTTAATGAGTATTTCGGTAAGTGTTTATCTTAACTATGCTTAGCAGATTCAGGTAGACCGAATACTTTGTCAAACGCCCAAGTGAATGTGACGGCATACACAAAAAACACGAGCAATATGCCAATTTCAGCATAAAAAGCATTGAGGAACGAGATACTTAACCAGTAAGCCATGAGCGGAACTAGCATTACTACCAAGCCGCCTTCAAAGCCAATACCATGCGCCAAACGCCGCCAAATAGAGCGGCCTTTAATCATTTGGCGCGCTTCCCAGCATTCAAAAAAAGCGTTAAAAACGTAATTCCACGCCAAGGCAATGGTCGACATTAAAACTGCTAAACCGACTGAAGAAGACGTGGATGCATCGAACGCGAGTTTGATGATGGGCGTGGTGATTACAATGGCGCCAATTTCATAAAAAACGGCTTGTAGCACCCGGCGGGTGGTAGGGGTCATATAGCTTGAATGTGATGAAAGTTACACTACTTAACGGCAACCGCTTCTAACTCGACTAACCAACCAGGATTGACTAAACCAACCACCTGCATGCGAGTGCGCGCGACTAAAGACGGCTGCTCTGGCGTGCCAAAAAACTCTGCATACGCCTTTGAGAACCCTGCGCTGTCCATTTTTCCGCCAAGTGCAGGGTCGCCCACTAACAATACTCGTAACTGAATCAGATTGCCGAAGTTTAAGCCTAGTAAATCGAGTGAAATAGCCAACTCTTTAAACGCGCCTATCGTTTGCGTGTAAGTGTCACCAAACGCCTGAACGCTGTCTGGCGCTGCGGTAGTATCAATCACAGGCGGCGTATGACCGCTAAACACAATCACCTCTTTATTTGCAGGCACAGTGACTGCCAATAAAAATGGCAAGGCACCGCCAGAGCTAATTTGGCTATCGCCAGACTGCGGGCCTTGCGCATGGTTGCCAGCAGGGAAAGGGTGGCGAATTACATCGCTAGTGTTTTGTGTCATTAAAATAACCTTGAAATTTAGAGTGTTGAAGTCAGTAGAACTACTTTAAAAATGAGTCTGTGAGAAACCGTTAAGTTTTAGTTGATTTTCTAGCCGCTAACTTGTTCACCTACGCGGTCGGTGCAAGTTTCAGGATTGTAATGCGTGGGTCACAAATGAGACACACTGGGCGGCTATTAGAGTTACTAGCTTAATGATACTTTGCATGAGGGGCATCGCCATTTTCCAAATGTTCGAAAATGGCCAGATAGTGGGGTTACTCTGACTTTTAGTTGTTTTGTATCATAGCAAGCAGTACAAAAATAACCTTCTTGGTCTTCAAATGAATAGGCTCCCTCTTTGAGAGTTGGGGTTTCATTTGATTTAAGCGATATCCTTTCTGACAGCTTCTGATTTTGTTCCATTGCTTCTGCCAGTGCGGTTTTCAGGTTAGCCACTTCGAGCTTTGCATCTGCAAGTTCATTCGAAAGGTCAGCAAGGAGCATTTTAAAGTCGGCATCTTGAATTGTTTTTGATAAGGCACGTAGCTTAGTAACAATATCTATTGAGCTTTGAATTGCTGTGAATACCTCTGACATAACCCCACCTTCAACTTTAACGTTAGTAGCACTCAGTTTAGAAAGCATAGAGTGTGCAAATATTCCTTAATTTGCACACCTATTTTGCACAGCGTGTTTGAACTATTTCAAAGCTGCAAAAATATTATCGCGAATCACATTCATATCACCCAAGCCGTTTACAAATACGTGCTTAGGTGCGCCAGCTGTGCCGCCGTTTGCCCAGTCTGAGTAGTATTTCACTAGTGGTTTAGTTTGGCTGTGGTAAACGTCTAAACGTGTTTTTACAGTTTCTGCTGCATCATCAGGGCGTTGTACTAAGTCTTCGCCAGTTACGTCATCTTTACCCTCTACTTTTGGTGGGTTAAATTTAACGTGGTAGGTGCGACCACTTGCCGGATGGCTGCGACGGCCACTCATACGCTCAATAATTGCTTCGTCAGGTACGTCAATTTCTACTACGTAATCAATGCCTACGCCCGCATTTTTCATCGCTTCTGCTTGTGGAATAGTGCGTGGAAAGCCATCGAATAAAAAGCCATTTGCACAATCAGCTTCTTTAATTCGCTCGCTTACCAAACCGATAATCACAGCATCTGGTACCAAGCCGCCGCTATCCATGAATGCTTTGGCTTCTAGGCCAAGTGGGGTGCCTGCTTTTACTGCGGCACGCAACATATCGCCTGTAGAAATTTGCGGGATGTTAAATTTTTCACGTAAGTGAGTAGCTTGTGTGCCTTTGCCTGCACCGGGAGCGCCTAAAAGAATGATTCGCATGGGTTGGAAGTCCTTAATAGTAAATTTGAAGGTGGATTTTATCTTAAAACGGTGTTCACCACAGCATGCGCTGAGGACTTTAAGTGTTTTGGCTCAGATAGTTGCTGATTCTCACAAAGTCAGCCACGCTCAGATTTTCGGCGCGCAATTGTGAGTCGAGGTCTAAAGCCTTAAACCCTTCATCATCTAGCAAACCTTTGAGCGTGTTGCGTAGGGTTTTTCTGCGTTGACCAAATGCGGCGGTAACTATCTGCGCAAATAAAGCCTCATCATTGGCAGGGTGGGGTAGCGTTGCATGCGGTACGCAGCGCACAAATGCAGACTCGACTTTAGGTGCTGGGTCGAAAGCCTCTGGCGGTACGGTGAATAGGTATTCCATTTGCAGGCGGTATTGCAGCATTACGCTCAGCCGTCCATAAGCGGCGGTGGATGGTGATGCCACCATGCGTTCCACCACTTCTTTTTGCAGCATAAAGTGCATGTCAATAATAACGGCGACATTGTCCAGCAGATGAAACAGAATTGGCGTGGAAATGTTATACGGCAAGTTGCCAACCACTCTGATTGCGTTACCTAAGCTTGAAAAGTCAAACTTGAGCGCATCAGAATTATGGATGGTGATTTTGTTGTGCACATAGGTTTTTTCCATCCAGCTAATGATGTCGCGGTCAACTTCGACCACATGCAGCATAGCCAATTGCTGCATTAACGGTTGCGTTAATGCGCCTAAGCCTGGGCCAATTTCCACCATGAGATCATCTTTTTTTGGTGAAATAGCATCTACCAAGCTGGAAATTACGCCTTGGTCAGTAAGAAAGTTTTGGCCGAAGCGTTTTTTTGCAATGTGTTTCATAGCGTTAATCAATAATAGGTGAAAGCATGTGAATAGTTACACACTGCTGGATGGTTTGCTCTTAGTGAGCTGAATCGCTAGTTCAATGGCGGCTAATAAGCTGCCAATTTCAATTTTGCCAGTGCCTGCTAGGTCTAGCGCTGTGCCATGGTCCACAGAGGTGCGAATGATGGGCAAGCCTAAGGTGACGTTTACGCCCTCACCAAAACTGGCATGTTTGAGTACCGGTAGGCCTTGGTCATGGTACATCGCTAATACGGCATCTGCGTGTTTGAGATGATGTTTTGCAAACAGGGTGTCGGCAGGCAGTGCGCCAATCAGGTTCATGCCTTCGGTGCGCAGCTTAGCTAACACCGGGTTAATTACGTCTATTTCTTCGCGGCCCAAATAGCCGTCTTCCCCAGCGTGGGGGTTAAGCCCGGCGACTAAAATACGCGGATTCTGAATGCCAAACTTGTTGACCAAGTCATGATGCAGAATGCGAATGGTGGTTTCTAGGCTTTGCTTAGTAATGGCGTCTGGTACGTCTTTTAAGGCTAAATGTGTAGTTGCCAGCGCAACGCGCATGCTGTTTGCTTGGTGGCCTGACACTAACATCATCACCACTTGCGCGGTGTGGGTTAGCTCAGCTAAAAATTCGGTATGGCCGCTAAAGGCGATGCCTGCATCGTTGATAATGCCTTTATGTACCGGTGCGGTGACCATGGCATCAAACTCTGCGCTGAGGCAACCTGTTGCCGCTGTTTTTAAGGTTTTCAGCACATAGCTACTATTGTTTGCGTCTAGCTGGCCGGCAATCGCAGGCTGGCTAATAGCCTGATTAAGCACTGTGAGTGAGCCGTTACCTAGATGCCGCTGCCGAACATTTGCATCATAGGCCACAGTGTTGAGGGCGAGTTTAAGCGTTTGGGCGCGCGCTTGTAGCATCCCTGTATCTGCAGTGACCACTAACTGTGCGTCGAGTGGCTGTGTTGCCAGCATGATGCATAAATCAGGGCCGATGCCAGCAGGCTCGCCTGCGGTAACAACAATACGAGGTAATGGTTTTGTCACTGTAATGGTTTCGTGATTATAGCGTTAAGCGCTATTAAAATTTATCTTCAAGCCTTAGCTCTACGAAAGCACGATCACGCAGTTCACGAATCCAATCTTGATACGCTTCATCCGCTTTTCTTGCGCGAATTTCCTGACGTGCTTTTAAGCGCGCGGCTTCCTTGCTCATATCTTGTTTTTTGCGCTCAAGCACTTGTATCACATGCCAGCCAAAAGGGCTGAGCACCGGCTCGCTGATTTGACTCGGCTGCAGGTTGTTCATGGCTTTCTCAAACTGAGGCACTGTGTCGCCTGGGTTTACCCAGCCTAAATCACCGCCGTTGGATGCCGTGCCATCCTCTGAGAACTGGCGTGCCAGTACTTCAAACTTCTCGCCGTTATCTAAGCGCTCTTTAATGCCATCCATTTTTGTTTTGGCATCTTTTTCAGACATGACTTCAGATAGCTTAATCAGGATATGACGCGCATGCGTTTGCTCGATAATCAGCGGGGAGCTGCCGCCGCGTTTATCGGTAAGCTTCAGGATGTGAAAGCCATTAGGGCTGCGCAGCGCTGCCGAAACCTCACCTTTTTGCATAGCTTTTAATGCATCAAGAAATAGTGCTGGCATTTGAGCGCTTTGTTTCCAACCGATGTTGCCGCCCTCTAAGGCGTTTGGCGCATCGGAAAAACTCGCAGATACTTTTGCAAAGCTGGTGCCTGCCGCCAGCGCAGCAAGAATTTCGTCTACTTTTGCTTTAGCTTTCTGCACATCTTCAGTGGCGGCATCTTCCGGCACGCGAATCAGGATGTGGGAGATTTCATATTCATCTTGATTTTGATTAGTTGAAGCCTGCGTGGTTAGGTAGTTATCGATTTCAGATTCGCTGACATTAACGCGGCTTTCTACCTCACGCTCACGCAGTCTGGCAATGATGATTTCGTTGCGAATGTCTGATCTGAACTTGCGCACGCTAATGCCATCTTGGTTAAGTGCGTCGTAGAACCCTCTTACCGTTAATTTGTTTTGCTCGGCAATCCGCTCAATGGTCTTGTCGAGTTGGGTGTCATCTACCTTAATGCCAGTTTGCGCCGCGTATTGCAGTTGCAGTGCGTCAGAAATCAAACGCTCTAAAATTTGCTTTCTTAATATGCTTGCTTCAGGTAGCTCTGTGCCTTGTTTCTTTAACTGAGCACTGAGTGAGACGATGCGGCTTTCCAGCTCTTGTTCGGTAATCACTGTTTGATCGACGATTGCCACGATGCGATCCATTTTGGTCACGTCTGCAGCCAAAGTGTTGAGTTGGCTAAAGCTTAAGGCAATAAAGAGTGAGATTTTACTAAGGTTACGCAACATAATTACTCGTAATATGATGGTTGAGGATTGTCCGGAATGAAATTAGAGCTCACATAACCAGGAACGTTTCGTTTAATTACTGCTAATGGGTTGGCGCCAATTGAAGCCAGTCCGCCGAGTTCGAGTTGGAAGAAGAATGCGTAGTTCGCATCTGCAGTAGCCGTAGTCACTCGTTGCATTACGCCGCGTGCTTGCCAGCAACCTGCATCATACTCTAAACCCGCGAGTGTTTCGATGATGTTCTTTTCGCGCATGGAGTAGTTCATGCGGCCAACGCCGTACCAGCCTTTGCCTATCGGCCATTGGCTGGAAATGTTGAATTGATCTAATAAATCTTGTCTATAGCTATAGCTTAGGTTTAACACTTTACCTGGCTCAGGATTGTAACGACTGGTAATGGTAGTTCTAACCGCGGTTGAGTCGTCGGTGTTGTACTGCCAGAAGGCGTCAACCTGCCAGCTGTTTTTAAGCTGGCCGGTAATGCCTGCAATTACGTCTGAGCTGTTATTTTTGCGGAATGTAGACAGGTTGCTATAGTCCAGAGCAACTTGCTGGTCTGCAAAGTAGTAGCGCTGACCAATCGATGCAGATAAGCGCTGTGTGCCGCTGCTGCTTTCAATAAAGCGTGTAGTGAGCGCGAAGCTGAGTTGGTTTGCGTTGTTAATGCGGTCGTTACCAGTAAATTGATTTTCCATAAACAAGGTAGCGAAGTTTAAGTCGGTAACGCTGCTATCAAATACAGGAATTTTTGCCTGATTGCGGTCAGGGATGTATACGTAGAATAGCCTAGGCTCAATTGTCTGCGAGTAACCTCTATTGGCAATTTTAAAATCACGATCAAAATATAGGCCGCTGTCCAGGCTGAATATTGGCAGTGTTCTGTGTTGTGACTCCTGATCTGCTGCCACGTTATTCAAATTGTAGTTGGTGTAATGCACACCAAGTTTCGGTGTGATGTAGCCATACGGTCTGGTCATTGGCAGCGTGATGCTCGGGTAGGCGGTGAAGCGGGTACCTGTTGGGCGCGCGGTGCTGTTATTGTTGTTGTCAAAAGCGACTAACTGTGTATATAGATTTAAATTAACATCACCATAACTTTTTCCGCCCGATAGCGTCATTTGCGGCAGGCGCTCGTATGGGAATGACACGTTATCTAGGGTCTGGAACTTTTGCGCAATCGCATTAAAGTTCCAGTTTTCATCTGCGTAATCCACGTTGAATTGTTGTGGCAGATTAATACGGCTGGTGGTGACAATGCGGGTTGAAAGTTCTGAGAAGTACTGGCTATCGGACACTTTCTCCAAACTGTAGCCTGCTGACCAGCCATTACCAAAGCGGTGTTGGTGTTTTAAGTTGGCAAAGTAGCGGGTTTCATTGGTGAGGGTGTCGCTAGGTAGGTACTCTATGTTGTCGGTACCGAAGAAGTTTTCTTCCATGTACCTGAACTCGCCCTGTAGCTGCACGCCGCGTTTACTTAATGCGCGCACACCTAGTGTTGCATCCATGTTGGGAGCAATGTTCCAATAAAATGGTGCTAATACCTCAAAGCCGCTGCGACTCGTTGTGCCCATTGTCGGTGCGAGCAAGCCAGTTTTGCGCTGGTTGTTAAATGAGAACTCAATCCAAGGTGTGTACAGTAATGGCACTCCTTTGAATTCGACGCGGGCGTTAGTAGCGGTGCCTGAGCTCGTGTAGTCATCCAGTTTAATTTCACTGGCCTTAATGTACCAGTCATCTACGCCCACCTCGCAGGTAGTGTAGCGCGCACCGGTTAAGCGTTTTTTATCTTCACCCTCAAAGTAAATGTGCTCTGCATTGCCGCGCACGGTAGAAGGCTTGGATGATAGTTGCATTTCGCCATATCTGTTGGTTCCCATGCGGTCGTTGAGTTGTGAACCGGCACGGTTTTGATAGCGTAGTTGTTCGTTTTGCTGATTACCTAACTCGTTGGTAAAGACGAGTGCGTCATCATCCTGTGAGCCTGATTTACTCGCACTCTTATGCATGATGATAGAGGCATCGCGCATTTCACCAATGCTTTCCGAAAGGCGCATACGTAATTCAGGGCCGGATAGTTTCGCATCGCCAACCTCAACTCGGGCATTGCCAGTGACATGGAGCTCATCATTTTGTACGTTGTACTCTATGATGTCGCCATAGGCGGTTTGTTTGCCACGGTGAATTTCAGCATTGCCAATAGCGCGCATTTTTCTATCAAGATGCAGCTCTAGTTTGTCGCCATCAATAATGATGCCGTCATTTGTCTCTTGCTCACTGCTGGGTAACTGCTCTGCTGGGATGCTTTCGGGCGGCGTATTTTCGTTTGCGTGCGATTGCGGTGCGTATGCCAATACAATAGGGGTGATGGCAGCTAAAAAGCGACTTTTTAGCATGCGCGTACCATCAGAAGCTGCATAGGGTTGAGCGGTGAAATTAAAAGCACGGGTATATAGGCAAACTGTTTTATTTTATCAATGTTAAAATCTCACATATTGTATTTTTTGGCAATCAGAAATTGACATTGCCACAGCAGTAAGCAACGTAGAGATTTACATCTTTGACGTTAATCGGCATGCTTGGGCTAACAATGCTAAGGTGAAATTAAAAGCAAATTATACTTGTATAGCAGCGTTAACGATACATGGTTTCAGATATATCAACATTTAAAATGTTAGAAAGACAGACGTGGATAAGGGTCAACAAGATGTTAGGCAGCAGCAGTTAGCAGCATGGTTAGAACAGGTACTGCAGCATAATGAGTTTAGTTTAAGCACTGCCTCGGCAGATGCTAGTTTCAGGCGTTATTTTAGAGTGCACTTAACCGCCCAAGGCGGCAATACAGAGACCCTGATTGCAATGGATGCACCGCCGCCGCAGGAAAACTGCGAGCCGTTTGTGCGAATCGCGGCCTTGTTTGGCGATGCTGGTATGCATGTGCCTAAAGTGTTAGCACAAGATTTAGCACAAGGTTTTTTATTGCTGAGTGATTTGGGGGATGTGACTTACTTAAGCATGCTCAACCAAACCAGTGCGCCAGGTTTGTATCATGATGCCAATGCCGCGCTTATTAAGTTACAGCTGGCGAGCAAGCCAGGCGTGCTGCCTGAATATGATGCCGCATTACTTACCCGTGAGATGCAGCTTTTTCCTGATTGGTATATCAGCAAGCATCTGAATGTGACGTTAGATGAAAAACAGCAGGCTGTTTTGCAACAGACGTTTGAAGTGTTAAACCGCAACATTCTGGCGCAGGGTAAAGTGTATGTACATCGTGATTACCATGCACGTAATTTGATGGTGTGTACAGATAACCCCGGTGTTCTCGACTTTCAAGATGCGGTTTATGGTCCAATTACCTATGATTTGGTATCGTTGTTAAAAGATGCTTATATCGGCTGGGAAGAAGAGCAGATTATTGATTGGTGTGTACGTTACTGGCAGGCAGCGCGTAAGGCAGACTTACCAGTACCGGACGATTTTAGCGAGTTTTATCGTGATTTTGAGTACATGGGCGCACAGCGCCATATCAAAGTGTTAGGTATTTTTGCAAGGTTGTACCATCGTGATGGTAAAGATGGCTACCTAAAAGATATGCCGCTAGTGATGACTTACCTACGTAAAGTATGTGAGCGCTATATCGAACTGAAACCACTGTTACGCTTGCTGGATAGTTTAGAAGGTACTAAGCCACAGGTTGGCTACACTTTCTAGCCGGTGTTAATTGCAGGCGCCATCATAAAAAGGGTTCTTGATAAAGGGTGATGATTTGAAAGCAATGATATTGGCGGCGGGCCGTGGTGAGCGCATGCGCCCACTGACCGACCACACCCCTAAACCATTATTGTCAATCGCGGGTAAGCCTCTGATTGTTTGGCATTTGGAGCGCTTGGCTCAAGCGGGCTTTAAAGAGGTGGTGATTAACCATGCGCATCTGGGCGATATGATTGAAGCTGCCTTGCAAGATGGTGCGCAGTGGGGGCTGCACATTCAATACTCTCCCGAAGCGGTAGCTTTAGAAACGGCAGGCGGTATTGCAAACGCACTTGGTTTGTTGGGCAATGATCCATTTTTGGTGGTGAATGGCGATGTATTTACGGATATTCCATTTGCTGACCTTAAATTAAGCCCGGGTAATTTAGCGCATCTGGTGTTGATTGATAACCCGCCGCAACATATGCAAGGTGATTTTGCATTTGCAGATGGAAAAATTAAATTAGAAGGTGAGCCTAAGCTTACGTTTTCCGGGGTGGGGGTTTATCACCCGGCCTTATTTGCTGGTATTAAACGTGGTGAACCGGCAAAACTTGCACCGTTGTTAAAGCAGGCGATTGCTGATGGTAAAGTAAGCGCAGAGCATTTTAAAGGTGTTTGGCATGATATTGGCACACCGGAACGCTTAATGGCACTAAATCAGCAGTTGCTTGGTCACAGTTGAAAGTAAAAAAAGAAATCAACCGCATATGTTTAATCTAAATGAATTTAAGACACGTCGCCACCAGTTGCTAAAAACGATGGGTGAGGGTGTTGCTATTATTCCAACCTCGCCAGAGCTGATTCGCAATCGTGATAGTCATTATCCGTATCGCTTTGATAGTTACTTTTATTACCTCACCGGATTTAAAGAGCCTGAAGCTTTGTTGGTGCTGATTGCTGGTGAAGATGCTAGAAGCATTTTGTTTTGTCGCGACAAAGATATAGAGCGAGAAATTTGGGATGGCTTCCGTTATGGTGCCGATGCAGCCAAGCAAGAGTTTGGCTTTGAACAGGCCTATAGCTTTAATGCATTAGATGAATTAATGCCTAAGTTGCTAACGAATCAATCCAAGCTGTTTTATAGCTTAGGGGCAGACAGTGCATGGGATGTGCGAGTCACTGGCTGGTTAAATCAAGTAAAAGCACAGGCCAGAAGCGGTGCAAGTGCGCCGGACGAAATGGTGGATGTGCGTAAGTATGTTGACGAGATGCGGCTGTATAAAACTAGCTATGAGTTGGATCTGATGCAGCAGTCTGCCGATATTGCGGCACGCGCCCACGCGCGTGCGATGCGTTATGTACGTGCTGGTCAAATGGAGTATGAGTTAGAGGCTGAGTTCCTGCATGAGTTTTACCGCTCTGGTGCACAGGCGCCGGCTTATACCAGCATTGTGGCCGGTGGTGCCAATGCCTGCACCTTACATTACAACGCGAATAACTGCGTATTGAAAGATGGTGACTTGTTGTTGATTGATGCTGGTTGTGAGTTGGATGGCTACGCATCAGACATTACACGTACCTTCCCCGTGAACGGTAAGTTTAGCGCAGCGCAGCGTGATGTTTATGAGTTAGTGCTGGCAGCACAAGATGCTGCGATTGCCCAGGTTAAACCGGCAAATCATTGGAACTCACCGCATGAGGCAGCCTTGGGCGTATTGGTGCAAGGTTTGATTGATTTAAAACTGTGTCACGGCAGTAAGGACGCTGTTTTGGAAAGTGGTGCGTATCGCCAGTTTTATATGCACCGTACTGGCCATTGGCTGGGATTGGATGTGCATGACACTGGGGAATATAAAGATAAAGCCGGTGATTGGCGTAAGTTGGAGGCTGGCATGACACTGACGGTAGAGCCTGGTTGCTATATTCGGCCGGCTGAGAATGTACCCGAGCATTTCTGGAATATCGGGATTCGCATTGAGGATGATGTGCTGGTGACGGATAGCGGCTGCGATATTATCACTATCGATGCGCCCAAAACCATTGCCGATATTGAAGCAACAATGCGTGGTTAATGCGTGATGTCAAATGTAGATAATATTGTGATTGTTGGCGGTGGCCCAGTAGGAATGGTGCTGGCGCTTCTATTGGCGAAGCAAAGCGTTTCAAGCACGCTACTTGAGGCGCGCAAACTGGGTGCCGCTAATCATGATACGCGCGCACTGGCTCTGTCTTACGGGACGCGCCGTATTCTTGAAAAACTGGGCGTTTGGCAGCATTTGTCGTCACATGCGACGGCGATTAATACCATACATGTGTCGCAAAAGGGTAGTTTGGGGCGTAGCATTCTGCAGGCGCAGGATTATCAGCAAGAGGCCTTGGGTTATGTGTTGTCCTACGGGGCTTTGTGTACGGTGTTGAATGCAGAGCTACAACAATTGCCGATGGTGACGATGATAGACGAAGCGCAAGCGGATGCAATTAGCTATGACGCTAATCAGGCCATTATCCGTTATACGCGCTTGGGTGAGAGCCTGCAGTTAAGCAGTGCTTTGGCAGTGTTGGCGGATGGCGGGCGCAGTTTGGAAGAGGCTGCTGGTTTGAAGCGTGAAACCAAAGAATACGGTCATGACGCACTGATTACTAAAGTGAGTGCAGAGTTGGCGCATGGCAATATTGCGTATGAACGATTCACTGCAGAGGGCCCGATGGCGCTGCTGCCGAATGGTGAGCGCGACTTTTCTTTGGTGTGGACCGGTAAAAAAGAGTTGATTGCACCACTATTGGCATTAACTGATGCAGAGTTTCTCTCGCAGTTTCATGCACAGTTTGGTGATCGTGTCGGTCGCTTTTTAAGCGTGGAGAAACGCATGACATTTCCATTGCGGCTATCACAATTGCAGGAGACCAATACCCCGCATCTGGTGGTGATTGGCAATGCGGCGCAAACTATGCACCCGGTGGCTGGGCAAGGTTTTAACGTGGGCTTGCGTGATGCAGAAGTGTTGGCGCAGCACATTGTTAACGCGAACGCTACATTAGGTAGTTCTGAAATGCTGGCTGCCTACCGCGCGAGCCGTAAAACTGATACAAAAAATGGGCTGTTATTTACAGACTTTTTGGTCAATATTTTTTCAAATGATATTTTGGGTTTTGCTAAGTTAAGAAGTACAGGCTTAGGCCTGTTTGATATGGTGACACCGATTAAGCGTCACTTGGTACGTAAAATGAGTTTTGGCAAATGATAGCGTCTCACTTAAAAGCTGATGTGGCCATTGTGGGAGCTGGACTCGTGGGCATGGCTGCTGCCATCGCCATGAGTCAAGCTGGCTATGACGTCATCTTGGTGGATAGCCATGCCCCGCGAGCGCCAAGTGATGCAGATGGTGATTGGGCTCAGCGTATTTACGCGATTAGCCCCAAGAACATGCAATGGCTGACTCAGTTGGGTGCTTGGCCTTTATTGGATGCACAGCGCATAGCACAGATGCAGTCCATGCAGATATGGGGCGACGCAACTACGCAGCCGCTAGAATTGCACGCTGAGGATGTGAGCGCCGATTGCCTGGGATTTATTGTAGAAGAGCGTTTGTTAAAAACAGCGCTTTTAAAGTGTATACAAGCGAGCAATGTGCGCATGATTGTGGGGCATCATTGTCTATCGGTTCAATCATCACCCCAGCATGCGCTACTGCAGTTGGCAAATCAGCAAGAGATTGAGAGCACTTTGCTGCTGGCCGCGGATGGCGCTAATTCATGGGTCAGGCAGCAGCTAGAGGTTGGTGTACAGCGTAAAGATTATGAACAAACTGCGATAGTGGCCAACTTCACTACAGAAAAGCCGCATGCAAACACTGCAAGGCAGTGGTTTATTCAGGATGCAATGGGTAAAAGTGCAGTATTGGCATGGCTGCCATTGCCTGAAAATAAAATCTCAATCGTTTGGTCTGCTCCCACTGACTACGCGAAAACACTATTACAGTTATCACCGGAGGCCTTTACGCATGCAGTGATGCAGGCCGGTGGTGGCGCGTTAGGCGAGATGCACTTAATGGGGCAACCGGCAAGCTTCCCTTTGGTGCTCAAGCAAGTGAGCCAGAGCGTGATGCCATCTGTTGTGCTGATTGGCGATGCTGCACATAGCGTTCACCCCATGGCTGGGCAAGGTGTTAATCTGGGGTTTCGTGATGTGATTGATTTGCTAAACTTATTGGGTGCTAACCATGTCTATCAACCAATTAACGATGCAGCGCTATTGAAGCAATACGCCAGAGTCAGGAAGGCTGATTTGCTCAATATGGTTGCACTCACAAATGGTTTGTATCATTTGTTTGAGAGTCCTTATGCGATGGTAAAGAGTGTACGAAACTGGGGATTGACTGCGACTAATCAGCGAACAGTGAAAAAACTGCTCATTGCCAATGCAATTGCACTTTAGAGTCGTCATTTAGAAAATAGTCACTTAATTGAAAAGTACTTAATTTGTAGTAAAACGTTTAAAGTGAGTCAAGTGTTGCAGAGGCTTGCAGGAGTTCTGTGTAAGCGTTATCCATCATTATTTAAAGGAAATTAGATGTTAAAGAAGTTCGCTAGTATTGCATTACTGAGCGCGTTTGCAACAGCTGCTGTGGCAGACGAAGCCAGTGTTAAAAAAGCTGTTGAATCTGCTTACCCTAAATTTAAAGTGGAGAAAGTCACCAAAACACCTTATGCAGGCTTGTACGAAGTCTTTATGGGCGGGCAGATTATTTACACAGATGAAAAGATGTCATTTTTAATCGCAGAAGGCCGTTTGGTTGATCCAAAAACCAAAAAAGACCTGACAGGTGAGCGCTTGGAAGAGTTGACCAAAATTGACTTCTCAACATTGCCGTTAAATCAGGCGATTAAAGTGGTGAAAGGGAATGGTAGCCGTAAACTAGTTGTGTTTTCTGATGTGGATTGCCCTTTCTGCAAACGTTTAGAACGTAATGAGTTGACTAATATTACGGATGTCACTATTTATACTTTCTTATACCCAATTGAACAGTTGCACCCAGATGCCGCGAATAAATCAAAGCTAATTTGGTGTGCTAAAGACCGTGTGAAAGCTTGGGAAGACTGGATATTAAGGGATCAACTTGCGAGCACTGCTGGTAGCTGCGATGTGCCGTTAGAAAAAGTAGGGGAGCTTGCACGTAAAATCGGGGTGACTAGTACACCTACCTTAATATTTGCTGACGGTAAACGTATGTTAGGTGCGCAACCTTATAAGGAAATTGAGCGCATGCTATCTGCAAGTAAGAAGTAATTAGAGGTAACCTCGTCAATAGGGTGATGTTAATCACCCTACTTTTTCTTAGAGCTAACCCACAACTTGGCCAAGTTTGAATATGGGCAGATACAAAGCGACGACCAAGCCGCCAATCAGCACGCCAAGCACAACCATAATGATAGGCTCCATCAGGCTTGATAGTGCTTCTACCGCATCGTCAACCTCAGCCTCATAAAAATCCGCCACTTTGCTTAGCATTGAGTCTAATGCGCCAGACTCTTCACCGATGGCTGTCATCTGTAGAACCATATTAGGGAAGACTTCAGCATTCTGCATGGCTACAGTCAAGCTAGTCCCTGTGCTAATTTCACTCTGGATTTTTTTTGTTGCATCGTAATACACTCGGTTGCCAGATGCACCTGCAACCGAGTCCAATGCTTCAACTAGCGGCACCCCTGCCGAGAACATGGTTGCCATGGTGCGTGCAAATCTTGCAATAGTTGCTTTGCGGATGAGTTCGCCAAATATAGGTAATTTTAACATGAGCCTATCCATCGTTTCTTGCAGAGAGAGGGAGCGTTTCCATGTATAGAAGAAAAACCACAAACCCAACCCAATAGAGCCAAAGATTGCCCACCACCAGTCTACAAAAAAATCAGAGATTGCCATCACCACTAGGGTGGGTCCCGGAAGGTCAGCGCCAAAGCTAGAAAATAACTCTTTAAATGCAGGCACCACAAAAATCATAATTACCGCAGTGATGATAAACGCAACCACTAAAATGGAAACAGGATAAAACAATGCAGATTTAATTTTTGATTTAATTGCCAGGATTTTCTCTTTATAGGTAGCTAGCCTATCTAATAATGTATCCAGAATGCCGGCCTGTTCGCCAGCACCAATTAAATTACAAAATAATGCGTCAAAGTATAGGGGATACTTACGAAATGCTGCACTTAGGCTGCTGCCGGTTTCTACATCGGACTTGATGTCATTCAGTAGCTTGGATACAGCAGGGTTGCTATGGCCCTTCCCTACAATATCAAAAGACTGTAGCAGTGGAACGCCGGACTTCATCATGGTAGCGAGTTGGCGCGTAAATAGCGTGATATCTTTATCAGAGACCTTGCCAGTATTCGCAAAGCCACTTTGTTTTTTAATTTTTGTGACAGTAACCCCTTGGCGGCGTAATGTAGCGCTGACAAATGACTCGCCAGATGCTTTCATTTCCCCCTTAACGACTTTGCCCTTTTTATCTTTACCTACCCAAGTGTAAATAACTTCTTTTGTGGCCTTAGGATTAGCTGCCATAATCATTCCCTGAGTGATTTATTTTATGATTGTACTGATTTAGCTTGCTTCAAATTGCACTGCTTCAACTAGCCTACTTTAGGTTTAGCTAGCATACTGCAAGTTGGCGTATTTAAAAAAACTATTCATTGGTGCAAGCCTCTACTTCTTCGATAGAGGTCAAGCCTTGTATCACTTTGAGTACACCGGAGCGACGTAAGTCATTAACACCCTCGATCTTGGCTTGGTCTGCAATGTCGTGCGCAGTGCCGTTTTTCATGATAATACGGCTAATTGCATCAGTAATTGGCATCACTTGGTAAATGCCTACACGTCCCTTGTAACCGGCATTACATAGTTCGCATCCTTCTGGGTTGTGTGCGTAAAGTTGCCAATTTTCATTGAAGTCTTCTTCAATAAAACCTACATTCAGGAGCGCTTCTTTAGGTATGCTGATAGGGATTTTGCAGTGTTTACACAGTCGTCTTGCCAGACGCTGTGCTGTAATGAGCGAGACTGCTGATGCAATGTTAAATGGCGCAACTCCCATGTTGAGTAAGCGCGTCAATGTGGATGGCGCGTCATTGGTGTGCAGTGTTGATAACACCATGTGACCGGTAGATGCTGCCTTAATTGCCATGTCCGCGGTTTCTAGGTCACGAATCTCACCAATCATAATAACATCTGGATCTTGCCGTAAAAATGATTTTAACGCAGCTGCAAACGTCAGTCCCTGCTTATCGTTAACGTTGACTTGATTAATCCCGGCTAGTGGAATCTCACATGGGTCTTCTGCTGTTGATATGTTGACATCAGGGTTGTTGAGAATGTTTAGACATGTATACAGTGATACGGTCTTGCCCGATCCGGTTGGGCCAGTCACTAACACCAGCCCATAGGGGCGGCTTACCGCGTTGAGTAGGCGTTCCTTTTGTATCGGCTCATAACCCAGTGCTTCAATACCAAGCGTTGCACTAGCTGGGTCGAGAATACGCATCACTATTTTTTCGCCATGAATGAGCGGCAGTGTACTGACACGGAAATCAATGGTACGTGTTTTAGATAGCACTAACTTCATGCGGCCATCTTGCGGAATGCGCTTTTCCGAGATGTCCATGCTTGAAATAACCTTAATACGAGAAGCTAGTTTTTCCTTAATGGCGAGAGGAGGCTGGTTAATTTCTCGCAATGCACCATCTATACGGTAGCGTACACGGTAAAACTTCTCGTATGGTTCAAAGTGTAAGTCAGATGCGCCCATATTGATGGCATCTAGCAGCATTTTGTTCAGAAAACGTACGACAGGGGCATCGTCAACCTCGGTTTCAACTTGCTCTTCTTCTATGGCATTGGGGTTCTCATCACTAAAGCCAAAATCATCATCATTCCCAACATCCAGGGATTTGAGGCTGGTGTCTTTGGCTTGAATAACTTTTTCTATCCAGCGCCCAAGCTTGTCGTCCTCCACCACAATAGGCGAAATATTCATGCCCATCTGGAATTGTACGCTATCTAATGCGAGGATATTGGTGGGGTCGGAAATTGCAACATAAAGTACATTGTTGCGTGCTTGCAGGCCGATTACACGGTTGCTAATAGCGAGTTTACTGTCAATTTGTTTGGCAGGTAAATAATCCGGGTTGAAAGCGTCTAGATTAAAGTACGGGAAACCAAATGCTTTAGCTGACGCCTCTGCAATGCTTAATGCACTGAGTTTTTTGCTTTGAATGAGCTGCGAAATAAATGAGGCGTTAGCAGAAGAGGCTTGAGCTTCAGCTGTCCTTGCTTCATCTTCGGAAAGCAGCTTTTCTTGAATTAATGTTCTAGCTAGACCACTTAGTTTGGTTTGTGAAGTTGCAGTTGCCATATAGATTATCGTGGTTGAATGAGCTTGCAAGCAATTACAGTTAATTAATTCAGACCAATAATGCACTTTACGTTTTTTTTTGTAAAGGCTTTACGCCTTTTATCATGAAAAATCAGTGCTTTTCTAATTGAGTTACCCAGAAAATTGGTAATGTAATGAGGCGGCTCAGTTTTAGGGGGGGGCTAAAAAACCACTTGACATCTCGGAAAAAGCAACTTATAAATATGCTTAGGTGTTTGAATTCGAGTTTTTTGCAGTCAGCTTTAGTTTTAGTTACTGCGACTTTATGTTCTTGAGGCAAACTTTCTGGGGCGCCCCCCTTTGTATTATGTAAGGATGTATGAAATGGCAACAGGTACCGTAAAATGGTTTAATGATTCTAAAGGTTTTGGTTTTATTACGCCTGACGATGGTGGTGATGATTTATTCGCACACTTCTCAGCGATTGTAGAATCTGGTTATAAAAGCCTAAAAGAAGGTCAACGTGTAAGTTTTGATTTAACTGAAGGCCCAAAAGGTAAACAAGCTTCAAATATTCAGAAAGCTTAAGTTTTATCTAAAACTACATTTGGGTTAGCCTACATCTGGTCCCCAATACTCAAAAGGCTCTTTATGCATTGCCGCATAAAGAGCCTTTTTATATTTGATGCCAGTGTTAATTACTGCATATTAGCAATAATTTCGTCACCAAATTCTGCTGTGCCTACTTGTGTCGCGCCTTCCATTTGTGATGAGAAGTCGCTGGTTACGCGTTTGCTGATAATTGCATTCGCTACACCTTTAAGTACTAGGTCTGCAGCTTCTGTCCATCCTAGGTGACGCAGCATCATTTCAGCAGAAAGTATCAATGAGCTTGGGTTAGCGATGTTCTTGCCGGCAATTTTTGGCGCAGTACCATGCGTTGCTTCAAACATGGCAACTGTATCGCTTAGGTTGGCACCTGGTGCAATACCGATACCGCCTACCTGAGCTGCCAGCGCGTCACTTACATAGTCACCATTTAAGTTAAGGGTAGCAACCACATCGTAATCTTGTGGGTGCAATAAGATTTCCTGTAAGAACGCATCTGCAATACAGTCTTTGATGATGATGCCATTTGGTAATTTGCACCATGGTCCACCGTCAATCTCAACCGCACCGAATTCTTGTTTTGCTACTTCATAGCCCCAGTCTCTGAAGCCGCCTTCTGTAAACTTCATGATGTTGCCTTTGTGGGCAATCGTCACTGATTTACGGTTGTTATCAATCGCGTATTGAATCGCTTTGCGTACTAGGCGCTGGCTACCATCAATTGAAACTGGTTTGATGCCAATTGCTGATGATTCAGGGAATCGTATTTTTTTACGCATACCCATATCGCTCAGGAAGTTGATGACTTTTTCTACTTCATCAGTGCCTGCTGCCCACTCAATACCTGCGTAGATATCTTCTGTGTTCTCACGGAAAATCACCATGTCGGTTTTTTCAGGGTGTTTTACTGGGCTAGGTACGCCTGTGAAGTACTGCACCGGGCGTAAGCATACATAAAGATCAAGCTCTTGGCGTAGAGATACGTTCAAGGAGCGAATGCCGCCCCCTACTGGTGTGGTTAAAGGGCCTTTAATTGAAATCACGTAGTCGCGTACCGCTTGCATGGTTTCGCTAGGCAGCCAGGTGTCTTTGCCTTCTTTGTCTTTACCGTAAACTTTCACTGCTTTCTCACCGGCGAATACTTCCATCCATGAGATTTTTCTTGTGCCGCCGTAAGCCTTGTTGACCGCGGTATCTACAACTTTAATCATAGGTGGGGTAATATCAATGCCTATGCCATCACCTTCAATAAATGGGATAATGGGGTTGTTGGGTACGTTTAGCGTATTGTCTGCATTAACAGAAATTTTTTCGCCTGTGCTAGGTTTGATAATTTTCGAAGTCATTCACAATTTCCTAAGATGATAATTTTATTTAATAAACCATTTAACGTCGTGTGCCAATTTAGCCCGCATGACTCACCGAATCCTGATAACAGGCACGCCACGTTAAAAGACTTTATTCCTATCCCTGATGTATATGCAGCCGGACGTTTAGATACTGATAGTGAAGGTTTGCTTATTTTAACCGATGATGGGGCATTGCAACATCGTTTAAGCCACCCAAAACATAAAGAAATTAAAACTTACTGGGTACAGGTTGAAGGGGCGCCATCTGACGAAGAGTTGCAACCGCTAAGAATAGGTGTCGATTTAGGGGATTTTATAACGCAACCAGCAGAGGTCAGTGTCATCAATGAGCCTGCCGATTTGTGGTTAAGAACCCCGCCGATCCGTGAGCGCAAGGCTATCCCTACTACATGGCTGCAAATCAAAATCTCTGAGGGTAAAAATCGCCAAGTGCGGCGTATGACAGCGAAAGTGGGTTTCCCGACCTTGCGCTTAATCCGCTATGCGATTGGACGCTACACAATAGACGGTATAGTAAATGGAGAATACAAGGTGTTAACAGCATGAAACCAGTGATTATTTTTCGCCACTTTAACAGTGAAGGTCCGGGATACTTTTCTGATTTTTTAAATGCACAAGGTATTCCTTGGTGTTTGGTAAAAATTGATGAGGGTGATGCAGTCCCTGCTTCAATAGATGCCTATAGCGGTGTGGTGCTCATGGGTGGGCCGATGAGTGTGAACGACGATTTGCCTTGGATCCCGCCTGTGCTTGCTTTAATTCGGCAGGCTGTAGATGCTGATGTCCCCGTGTTAGGGCACTGTTTGGGCGCGCAGTTAATGAGCAAAGCTTTGGGCGCTGTGGTGACACAAAATGCGATTAAGGAAATTGGTTGGGGTGAGGTGACTGTCAGTGCCAATGACGCTGCTCAACATTGGTTTGGTGAGTTAGAGAGCTTTAATGCTTTTCATTGGCATGGTGAAACTTTCAGCTTGCCCAAGGGTGCTGTGCATATCTTGGCAAGTAAGTATTGCGAGAATCAGGCATATGCAATTGGCCAAAAGCATTTGGCTTTACAGTGTCATATCGAGATGACCGAGGCGATGGTGCGTGAGTGGTGTGTAGTAGGTGCGGAAGAAGTCGCATCTGCGCAGAACAGCCCAGCGGTGCAGGATGTAGAAACCATGCAGCAAACATTGCCGTTGCATTGTTTTTTTCTTAATAAAGTTGCAAATCAGGTGTATACGCAGTGGATTAAAGGCTTGCTTAATTAACATGTTGCTCGGGTATGTTAAAATCACTTAACTTTAAATTGAGGTCGTATCATGTCTGGCAATACACTTGGCAAGCTTTTTACCTTTACATCATTTGGTGAGTCGCACGGTGCTGCGATTGGCGGTATCATCGATGGCTGCCCACCTGGCTTGGCATTGACTGCTGAAGACTTGCAAATTGATTTAGATCGCCGTAAGCCTGGTACCTCACGCCATGTGACACAACGCCAAGAGGCGGACATGGTAGAGATACTGTCAGGCGTGTTTGAAGGTAAAACGACAGGTGCCCCGATTGGCTTGTTGATTCGCAATACCGATCAGCGTAGTCAAGATTACAGCAAGATTATGGATACATTCCGCCCAGGCCATGCAGACTACACCTATACGCAAAAATATGGGGTGCGCGATTATCGCGGAGGTGGCCGCTCAAGTGCACGTGAAACAGCGGCACGTGTGGCTGCGGGTGCGATTGCAAAAAAATGGCTAAAAGAGCGTTATGGCGTTTCAGTGCGTGGCTATATGAGCCAGTTAGGTGAAATCGATATTCCGTTTGAAAGCTGGGATGTTGTAAATGACAATCCGTTTTTCTCGCCTAATGTCAGCATCTTGCCAGCACTTGAGGATTATTTAGACAAAATTCGTGCAGAACGTGATTCTGTGGGCGCGCGTATTACTGTGGTGGCAGAGCATGTGCCAGTCGGTTTGGGTGAGCCGATTTTTGATCGCTTGGATGCTGAAATTGCTTATGCAATGATGAGCATCAATGCGGTAAAAGGGGTGGAAATCGGCGCAGGCTTTTCTAGCATCGCGCAACGTGGCAGCGTGCATTCTGATGAAATGACACCGCAGGGCTTTGTCACGAACCATGCGGGTGGTATTTTAGGCGGCATTTCTACTGGGCAAGAAATAAGGGTGAATGTGGCATTAAAGCCTACCTCTAGCATTCCACAAGAGCGACGTTCGATTGATAAAAACGGCAACGCTGTGAGCATGCAAACGACTGGGCGCCATGACCCCTGTGTTGGCGTGCGCGCGACCCCGATTGTGGAAGCGATGCTGGCGATGGTATTGATGGATCACGCTTTACGCAATCGTGCTCAAAACGCTGATGTGCAGTGCTCAACACCTAAAATTATATAAATTAGGTTAAAACCACTCACAATTCAATTTTAAGTAAAAAGTCGGCATCTGCCGACTTTTTTTATCGGTATGATATGTATATGCATACAGACTTACATTATCGGCTCTCTCGGTTTTATTTTATTTACTACTTCTTTGTGGGTGCGTTCGTGCCATATTGGGGCTTGTATTTAAAGTCTGAACAATTTTCTGCAGCAGATATCGGGGTGCTGATGTCCCTGTTTCAGATTAGCCGCATCTTTGCCCCCAATTTCTGGGGTTGGTTAGCTGACCATACCGGAAAACGCGCACCTTGGATCAGGCTTACCGCCTTTTTAGGATTGTGTGGGTTTATTGCGGTATTTTGGGCGCATGGTTTCTTCTGGATGTTTTTTGTAATGGCAGCACTGAGTTTGTTCACCAGCTCAACCTTGCCTTTGGCTGAATCGCTTACATTGGCGCACCTTGCCACAACCAATGGGCACTATAGCCGCATCCGGATGTGGGGGTCTTCAGGGTTTATTGTGGCCGCGGTGGTGCTGGGTTTCTTGATAGATTGGGCTGGGATTGCGAGTTTGCTGTGGTTTTTACTTGCGGTACAAATTACATTGTTTGTGCTTACTTACTCGCTGCCGGAGCCTAAACTCGCCGCACACCCACATGACCATTTTTCGATTTGGCAGGTCGTGCGGCAACCTAATGTGATTGCTTTGCTGGTGGGTTGCTCATTAATGGTAACGGCACATGGTGTGCTCTATAACTTTTACTCCATCTATTTGAGTGAGCATGGATATAGCAAAGGGATGATAGGTTTGCTATGGGCGGTAGGTGTCATCTGCGAGATCGTTATTTTCATGCTGATGCCTAAAATCTTGGCTAGGTATACTTTAAAAACAATATTGCTGGTGAGTTTAGTGCTGGCGGTGATTCGCTTTAGCTTGATTGGTGTTGCGGTTGACCATGTATGGATATTGATTTTTGCACAAACTCTGCACGCCGCCACATTTGGTAGTTTCCATGCGGCATCTGTTGAGGTGATTACCCAGTTTTTTAATGGTAGGCACCAAGCAAAAGGTCAGGCTATCTATAACAGCGTGGCATATGGCGTGGGTGGGACGATTGGCGGAGTTGCCGGCGGCTATGCGCTGCAGTATCTAGGTGGGCAGCACACGTTTATGCTGGCGGCAGTTTTTCCGCTATTTGGCTTTGTGGTCGTAGCGCTCGGCTTACGCCTAAGTAAGCAATCTGTCACTCAACATGGGATGTTCAAATAATGGTACGAGTAAAATTACGTCGATGCTTGCTGATTATGCTGTCAATTTCAGTATCACTGCTAGCCCACTCTGCAAGTGCAAATACGCGCGTGAATATTGTGGGGTTGTTTAGCAACAAAGCTGTAATGATGATTAATGGCGGCAAGCCGCAAACCTTGAGCGTAGGCCAAATGGTGGATGGCGTTAAACTCATGGCTGCAGATAGCAGTTCAGCCACGCTATTGATTGAAGGCAAAACAACGCAGTTGGGCATGGGGCAGGCTGCTTCTGTCGGCGAGGCCTCAGCAAACAGTAATGCCAGTGTTACGCTGTATGCAAGTGCGGGTGGACATTTTGTTTCTGAGTGCAAGATTAATGGTGCAGCTTTGAAGTTTTTAATTGATACCGGAGCGACTACCGTTGCCCTGAATAGCGGCGATGCTAAGTTTGCCAAGATTGATTATAAAAAAGGCGAGCCTGTGCTGGTGTCAACGGCAAATGGCGTGGTCACTGCGTATCGTGTCACCATTGCCAATTTGAAAATTGGCAATATTACGCTAAGCCAGGTTGAAGGTAGCGTCTTGGAGGGTGGTTTTCCTTCTGTTGTGCTAATGGGGATGAGTGCTTTGAACCGTATGGACGTGAGGCATCAGGGTAGTACGATGACGCTGACGAAAAAATATTAAGCGCTGCGGCGATATATTTAAGTGTGTTCGGCGTAGTTGACCTGCATTAGGTGCTTAGTGTTGGGATGTAAAAAAAGCCACTTAATTAAGTGGCTTTTTTGTGAGCTAGCTAAACGCGCTTATCTTTTTCGATTAAAGCGTACGCTGAGTGGTTGTGAATAGATTCAAAGTTCTCTGACTCTACCGTGTAAGCCACAATGCGTTTTTCTGCGTTAAGCTGTGCAGCAACATCTCGCACCATATCTTCAACAAATTTTGGATTGTCATAAGCGCGCTCAGTAACAAATTTCTCATCTGGGCGTTTGAGCAGGCCGTATAGCTCACATGATGCTTGTTTTTCTACCAAGTCGATAATGTCTTCGATCCAGATGAAGTCATTAATCAGCGCAGTTACCGTTACGTGTGAACGCTGGTTATGAGCACCGTAATTAGAGATTTTTTTACTGCATGGGCATAGGCTAGTCACTGGTACCAATACTTTTACCGTGATTTCAAAGTTGTCTTGATGAATTTCGCCAATAAACGTCACTTCGTAGTCTAGTAAGCTTTTTACACCAGAGATCGGCGCTGCTTTGTTCACGAAGTATGGGAACGTCATTTCGATGTGACCAGATTCCGCTTCAAGGCGTTTTACCATTTCACGTAAAATTGTTTCAAAAGACTCTACTGAAATGGCATGCTCATTCATGTTGAGAATCTCAACAAAACGAGACATGTGAGTACCCTTAAATTGCTGAGGTAGATGCACGTACATATTAAACATTGCAACAGTGTGTTGCTCACCGCCAGTCTTGTCTTTTACAATGACTGGATGGCGAATCGCCTTGATGCCAACTTTGTCAATTGCCAAAGAGCGTGTATCAACAGTGTTTTGTACATCTTCAATCGGGGTTTTGTGCGTAGTCTGATCCATTTATCTTTTCTTAAATTTTACAAATATTAGTTGAGTATAACACTAGGTTATTAGCTTCGCAATTGCCGAGGCGATTCCTTTAGCATCTAGACCGCATTCAGCCAGCATAGTTTCATGCACGCCATGCTCAATAAATTGGTCTGGCAGGCCTAAGCTTAGTGTTTTAATTGGGTGTGGTAAGTTTAATTGTATGGCTTGTAATGACTCCATCACGGCGGTGCCCGCGCCACCCATCACGCAGTTTTCTTCTACTGTGATAATTGCCGTGTGAGTGCTTGCAAGCTGTGCGATAAGCGCGTGATCTATCGGCTTAACAAAACGCATATTGGCTACAGTGGCATTGATTGCTTCGGCGGCTTCCAGTGCAGGCGCTAGCATAGAGCCAAACGCTAAAATTGCGACCTTTTCTCCTTGGCGTTCAATGCTGCCTTTGCCAATTTCAATCGGTTTAAGTTCTGTGCTGACTAACGCACCTGTGCCACTGCCTCTAGGGTAGCGTACCGCGGCTACACCGTCGTGCAGGAAGCCAGTGGTCAGCATTTGGCGACACTCATTTTCATCGCTAGGGGCCATGATGACGATATTCGGGATGCAGCGCATGAAGGTTAAATCAAAGCTGCCGGCATGTGTCGGGCCGTCCGCCCCTACCAAGCCTGCGCGGTCTATTGCTAACAATACAGGCAGGTTTTGCAATGCAATGTCATGAATCAGTTGGTCGTAAGCACGTTGCAAGAATGTGCTGTAAATGGCCACCACCGGCTTTAATCCATCACAGGCCATGCCGGCCGCAAATGTCAGTGCGTGTTGCTCTGCGATGCCTACATCATAATAGCGCTCCGGATATTGGTTAGCAAAAGCATTCAAGCCTGAGCCGTCACACATGGCTGGGGTGATGCCGATGAGTCTGTGGTCAGCCGCAGCCATATCGACCAGCCAGTCTCCAAAAACCTCGGTATATGATTTAGCAGCTTTGGCGCTGATAGCGTTGCCGTTAAACGGGTCAAACTTACCGACACCGTGAAACTTATTCGGGTTTGCTTCGGCAGGCTCAAAGCCTTTACCCTTTTGTGTCACGATATGTAAGAACTGTGGCCCGCTCAGCTGTTTAATGTTGTGCAGTGTGTCAATTAAGGCATCTAAATCGTGGCCGTCAATCGGTCCGATGTAGTTGAAGCCAAACTCTTCAAACAAAGTGCCAGGGGTGACCATGCCTTTGACATGCTCTTCAGCACGTTTAGCAAATTCCATCATAGGCGGTAATGCGGATAGTACTTTTTTACCGGACTTTCTAACGGTGCCATAGAAGCGACTAGAGAGTAACTTGGCTAAATAATTATTTAATGCACCTACGTTGTTAGAAATACTCATGTCGTTGTCGTTGAGTACGACTAACAAGTTTGCATCCATGTTACCTGCATTATTCAGTGCTTCAAATGCCATGCCGGCGGTCATGGCACCGTCGCCGATAATGGCGACTGAGCGGCGCTCGCTGCCAGCTTGCTGAGCGGCTACTGCCATGCCTAATGCGGCAGAAATTGAAGTGCTGGAATGCCCGGTGCCAAAAGTGTCGTACTCACTTTCATTGCGCCTAGGAAAGCCCGCTATGCCTTGTGGCTTACGCAGGTTTTGCATGGCTTCACGGCGCCCGGTTAGTATTTTGTGCGGGTAGGTTTGGTGCCCAACATCCCAAACTAATTTATCGTCCGGCGTGTTAAATACGTAGTGCAATGCAATGGTCAACTCAACTACGCCTAGGTTAGAGGCTAAGTGCCCACCAGTTTTGGCTACACTATCTACCAAAAATAAGCGTAGCTCTTGTGCGAGCTGTGCTAACTCCCTACGCTCAAGTAGTCGTAGTTGTTCGGGGTAGTTAATGGTGTTTAATAATGGAGTCACGTGTGGTGTGTTATTACTTTAAGTGGCGGTTGAGGTTAAAAGCTGCGATGTAAAATAAAGCCAGCCAGCTCACGCAGGCGTTTTGCATCTTCACCAAAAGGTGTTAAGGCGCTGATAGCGGTTTCATACAGTTGGTCCGCTAGTTTTTTAGCGTGATCTAAACCTAAGATAGTCACATAGGTAGGTTTGCTGCTGTCTGCATCTTTACCTGCAGTTTTCCCTAATGTGCTAGTGTCTGCTTCCACATCGAGGATGTCATCAACCACTTGAAAGGCGAGGCCAATATGCTCTGCATATGTGATAACGGCAGACATTTGTTCAGCGGTGCCGCTTGATGCGCCCAATAATGCCGCAGCCTGAATCAGTGCGCCAGTTTTTAGCTTGTGCATAGTTTCAAGCTCACTTTGGGTAAGCGCCTTGCCAATAGAGGCTAAGTCAATGGCTTGCCCGCCTGCCATACCTAAAGAGCCGGATGCTTTTGCTAAAATATTAAGCATGGATATTTGCTGATTCGCACTTTCGCAAAGTGTTGGCGTAGATAGCACATCAAATGCCAAGCTTTGCAGGGCATCGCCTACCAGTAGTGCGGTGGCATCATCGTATTGTTTATGACAGCTCGGTTTGCCGCGGCGTAAGTCATCATTGTCCATGCACGGCATGTCATCATGTACTAAAGAGTACGCATGTATCATTTCCACGGCGCAGGCCGCGGCATCTGTTACCGTAGCGTTCGTTGCACATAGCTCTGCTGCTGCGTAGCAAAGCAGGGCTCGCACACGCTTGCCTCCACCCAACAAGCTATAACGCATGGCATCATGCAGTATTTCTGGCGTAGTTGTCTGGCTAGGTAGTGCTTCGTCCAGCACTATTTCAATATGGTCTTGTTTTTCTTTTGCCCATATTAAAAAATCAGTCGCAACGCTGTCTGTCATGTTGGTGTTAGTCATTGGTGTTGAAAGAGGCTAGCTGTTGGCGCTCATTAAGTACTTTGACTTGCTGTTCAACATCAGCCAGTGATTGCTGGCAGAACGCGAGTAATGAATTGCCGCGTTTGTAGGCTTCTAGCGAGGCCTCTAGCTGCATTTGCCCTGATTCCATTTGCGCTACGATGCCTTCTAGCTCGGCAAACGCCTGTTCGAAGCTGAGCGTCGGCTCTAGTGTGTCTTTATCACAAGCTGTAGTACTGGTTTTTGTTTTAGATGCAGGCATCGCGTCCCAAAGGCTAAGATTAATCAATACGCTATTCTATCAAATCTTAAGGCAAATCTCAGGACAAAACTTGTGTTAGGAAGCTTTCAATATCGATAATTTCTTGTTCACATAGCGAGTGTGCCATGTTGTATTGGTGCCAAGTGACGGAATATTGACAGCTTTGTAGTAAATTGCGCGATTTTTCAGCCATTGCCAACGGGATAATGTCATCAAAAGTGCCGTGTGCCATGAAAATTGGCGTATTTGCATTAGCTGGACTTGATTCCTTGCTAAGCAAAGAATGGAGCGGTACATAAGTAGAGAGTGCCAGCACTCCAGCTAGTCTCTGCGGGTAACGTAACGCGGTATGTAAGGCGATTGCCCCACCTTGTGAAAAACCTGCAAGCAGAACTCTGTTAGAGTTGACGCCTCTGTTAATTTCATTATTAATCAATGAGTTGATGTAGTTCTCGCTGGTTTTGATGCCCGCTTCGTCTTCTTGCACAACGGGAATGTTGCCATAAATGTCATACCAAGCGGGCATGATGTAACCGTTGTTCCTAGTTACAGCCAGATCAGGCGCGTGTGGTAGTATAAATCGCACTTGGTTGAATGCTGGGTTCTCTAAAAGGCGCAGCACAATCGGCTCGAAATCATAGCCATCGGCACCAAGGCCATGTAGCCAGATGATGCTGGCATTGATTTTGCTGGGGTTTGATGTGTGGAGGCTTAGTTCTAACGGTTGTTGATAAGTCATAATCGTTGTAGCAATGTTCTGATAATCGTAACATTGTACTCAAAACTGCCTGCACATGACCGTATATAAATTGAGCAGAGCATATTAATTAAGGTAATGTCTAAAATGGCGCAACTTAAAGTACTTGGTTGTAGTGGAGGAATCGGTGGCGATTACCGCACGACATCGCTGTTGCTAGATCAGGATATCTTGATTGATGCGGGCTCCGGCGTTGGTGATTTATCGATGGATGAATTGCTCAAGATTAGCCATATATTTGTGACGCATTCACATTTAGATCACATTGCCTTTATCCCGCTGTTATTAGACACCGTGATGGGGATTCGTAGCGAACCCATTACTTTATATGCCACACAAGAGACGCTGGCCATTTTAAAGGCGCATATTTTTAATTGGGAAATATGGCCGGATTTTAATCAGATTCCGAATGGCGCCACGCCTTTTCTACGTTATCAGGAAATTAAACTTGGGCAGCCTGTGATGTTAAGCGAGCGCACTGTCACTGCGCTACCTGTGCATCATGTAGTGCCGGCAGTTGGTTATCATATTAAGGGTGCCAAGCACAGTTTGGTTTATACTGGCGATACAACAATCTGTGATGCGCTATGGTATGAGGTGAATAATATCAATCACCTTAAGTACTTAATAATAGAAACAGCTTTTAGCGATAGCGAGCTTGAATTGGCAATCCTGTCTAAGCACCTGTGCCCATCATTGCTTTTGCAGGAATTGGACAAGTTGAATGCAGTGCATCTCACAAGCGCGCTTGAAATATATATTACGCATTTGAAACCGGGCGAGGATGCGCATATTATGCGTGAAATTGCCGATGGCAATCATGGTTTATCTATTGCTGCACTAAATCGACATCAGGTTTTTGAGCTGTAATTTGCTTAAATAACACTCGCATCGCTATAAGATTAAGCATCAACGATACCCGTTAGTGGGGCAATATTATGTTACACAACCCTAATTACTTAGATACTTACGCTCACATGACTACTGCTGTACTTGCGTTATTAAACACTTTTGAACCCCTTGCCAAGCTCTCTGCTGGCCGTAAGCGCGAGCTTGCAGGCTTATGCTTTGTAGAAAAGGTAAGTCAAGGGATTAACCCATTACGCATGAATATCTCAAATGCAAAACAGGCGGTTTATCTAATAAAAGGTGAATTGGAGCTAAGATTTATCAACGATGAAAAGGTGATATTGCGCGGGGATGATACTGCAGCAAGACATCCTATTGTTTGTGACCAGAACTTTGTTGATAGCATAGCCCGTACTGATATAGAGATTTTGCGTATAGATAATGACCTGTTAGATATCATGATGACATGGGATCAACTATCTACCGGAGATGATGTGCTAAAAAGTGCACACAAGACCAATGATGGAAAATCTAACAGAACCCCTGTTGAGTGGATGCGTGATACAAGTGTGTTTAGCGTTGCTAAATTGCAGTCAGGTGTTTTTAGTAAAGTACCCATTGCCAATATTGAAGCGATGTTTCAGCGTATGGAGCGCATCAGTGCCGTTGCTGGGCAAGTGATTATTCAGCAAGGTGCGGTGGGAGATTACTATTATCTAATTGAGAGAGGCTCTTTGCTTGTCAGTCGGGCTGATGGCGTGAATGCAACGCCTATAGTAGTTGCTGAGTTAAATGAAGGAGATGCGTTTGGAGAAGAGGCGCTAGTTTCAGATAACAAACGCAATGCTACAGTAACAATGAAAACGGATGGGCAATTATTACGTTTGAATAAACGTGATTTTGTTGAGTTGCTTAAAGAGCCTATGCTCACACAGGTTAGCAGGGTGGCTGCCGAAGCCATGATTGCTGAAGGCGCAGTTTGGGTAGATGCACGACTGCCTTCTGAATATCAGTATGACCACATCAATGGGGCGATTAATCTACCTCTGAATGAGATTCGACAAAAACTATCAGGCTTAGATCGCAACTTTACTTATGTAGTGTATTGTCAAACAGGGCGTCGTAGCTCAGCAGCTGCTTTTATATTGGCGCAGCAAGGGATTGATGTAATGGTGATGAAGGGCGGTACTAGGGGGGGGGAGAAAGTTAGGTAGGTGCAAACAAATTAAGTTTTTCTATATAACCAACTCACAACTTATGGCTACATAGGCCTTTACAGGCACTTTAGTGACTCAAATGAACGGATTCGCATTCAGACTTTACTACCGAGTGCTGGCTTAGTAATGTGAAAAAAACTAACTAGAGGCTTATGCTGCATTATCCTAGATATAAAAACCATCTCTGACTCAAAATAAAAAGAGACCGTGAAGGTCTCTTTTTGTGCATCAAGGGGTTCAAGCATAAAGTCGTTTGAACCCTGGTAGCTAGATAATTATGGCGCTATTGTGCAAGAGCCGCTACCTGCAAGACATGTTACGTTTTTAAGGAGAGTAGCATTGCCACGAGTTTGAGGGACATAGGTAAGGCTAGTATTCGCCGCATAGTCGGTTTGTGCCATGGTCGGTGCTGTTGCGCAAGAAGTGGTCGGTGCAGCAGAAGGAGCGCGGCCATCAGCAGCATCAGCAACAGCAGTATTCATGTAAGCCTTAGCTTCTGCTAGACATGCGCCATTGGCAGAGCGTTGCGTGTAGTCACGGTAGGCCGGCAATGCTACAGCAGCCAAAATGCCGATAATTGCAACTACAATCATCAACTCAATTAAGGTAAAACCTTTTTGTACTTGTTTCATTTTAGTTTCCTTTAGTAAAAATATTTAAGTGTTGTCACACTTTGGTTAAGAGTACTGCTTGGGTTTTAATAAGCAACTGTTGTGCCAGTTGCTTGAGATTGTTATATTTAATTTCGGTATTCCGATATTTTTAAGCTGGAGTGCAAGTTTTCTAACATCCATTTTTTTAGGATGTTTATATTGTAACAATTTGTATTTAAATGGTTTTTCTGTGTTTTTGATAGAACGCTTAATGGGTAAGTTTCTGTTTCGTTGCTTAAAAAAATATCTTGATGATAGAGTTAGCTGGCAATAAAAAAGCGGAATATAGATTCCGCTTTTTTGTTTTACTGACAATTTTTTGTATTTTATACCGCTCAAACTGTCAAAAAAGGTCACGTAGCCATTGCATCAGTGACCATTTTGTCGATGCTCCATTTTGAGAGCCTTCGCGGTTAGTTACTTTGACGATTCAGCTGCCTTTTTTAGGCCTGCTAAACCTGCATCGTAAATGCCGTTGATTGCATTTAATGCAGTTTCATCATCTTGACCAGCTGGGATAGGTGGGTTTAGTTTGTATAAACGGTAGAAACGACCAACCCATTGCACTGTAGACTCACCTGGGTTTGCTCCTTTTTTAACCACGATGTATGCATTGTAGTCAGTTAAAGGTAAGCCGCTTGATACGATTTCATAACGGATTTTCATGTCAGCTTCGTCTGCGCTGCGTAGTTTTTCAAGAATAGTGCCGCCGTCTTTAAGTGTTAGCGTTCTGAAGGTGTCTTCGCCTTTTTTCTCTAATTTAGTATTAGTCACGGCTGGGTGCCACTTTTGCATGTTGCCAAAGTCTTTCACTAATGCCCAAACTTTAGCTGGCTCAGCTTTAATGGTCACAGACTTATCAACCTTAAGTGGTGATGGGCCGTGTGCAGATGCTGATACAGAAACCAAGCTTGTAGTTAAGCTAAGTGCGATTAACGCTAGGATTTTTTTCATTCATTTTTCTCCAAAGATCTCAGTAATGAGAGGAACTGTTCAAAAACAACAATACATTATAAATTAGAATCTGAATTTATGAGAGCCTGAATCTGCAATTGTAAAGTGGTTCGTGCTGTATTCAACGCTGTGAATCTGGCTTGGTTGACAGGTGGATGTGATTACCTTGCTTGGTGATTGCCCGAAATATTGCTAGTTGTTGCTATGGCTTTAAAATAAATTGGCCAAACGCGCGGCTTTTTTCATCGGTGTTGATGGTGGTTAATAGTTGATTAGTGTTGGTGTCAATCACGCTTACGTTGTTGCTACCCCAGTTGGCAACGTAGGCGCGGTGGTTGGCATGGTCAATGCTGATACCTTCTGGTGTGCTGCCTACATTGATGGAGGTGATTATTTTTTTACTGGCAATATCTAATATGGTGACGCTATCGTCTTGCGTGTTGGTGACGTAGAGTGTTTTCTCATCTGCGCTAAACGCTGCGCAGTAGGGGTGGTAGCCTACTTTCATGCTTTCTATGCTGTTGGTTTGTGTATCAATGATACTGACAGTGTCGTCCTGCACGTTGACGCTAGCGAGCAGTTTGCCAGAGGCGCTTAACGCGATGCCAAATGGGTGCTTCCCGACTTGGATTCTGCGGTTTAGCGTCAGTGTCTCAGCATCAATCACCGCAATGTCATTGCTGTCTCGATTAGTGATATACAGTGTTTTATTGTTAGGGCTCACTGCCAAACCAGCGGGAGCCTCGCCTATCCTTAACTCTCGCACAGTTTTGGTGTCGGTTGTGTTGATTGCTAATACGCGATTGTTGAACCAGTCTGCGGCGTAGAGTGTTTTCTCGTCAGGTGAGATTGCTAACCCAACCGGTGCTCCGTTGACTTTGAGCGTGTCAATCAAGATGTTATTTGCGGTGTTAATGATGGAAATATCTTGGCTCTCAACATTTGAAATATAAGCGCGCTTTAATTGCGGCGCTACCGCAACGCCTACTGGTGCTTTACCAACATTAATCGTGTGGCTGACTTGATTGCTGTGCGTATTAATCACAGACACGGTATTTGCACCTTGATTGGTAATGTAGGCGTAATGTTGGGTGGTACTTGAATTAGTGCTCACATCCGTTGAGCAAGATAGCATGGCGATAATAAAGCTGCTAAGTGTGATGAATGTGCTGATTCTGGCGAAGTTGTGTTTTTTTGTATTCATTGCTTTTAATATTAATTGGCTATCAGGCAAATGGTTGCTTTCAATAATGCTGGAAATATGAAAAAATTGCATCATATTTTATAACAGTATTATTTAGGCAATTTATGCTATGTTAGATCGTGACGGATTTCGCCCGAATGTCGGCATTATTTTATGCAATGCCAACAATCAGGTATTTTGGGGTAAGCGTATCCGTGAGCATGCTTGGCAGTTTCCGCAAGGTGGGATTAACTTTGGCGAGAGTCCAGAGCAGGCAATGTATCGTGAGCTGATGGAAGAGGTTGGCTTAAAACCTGAGCATGTTAAGATTTTAGGCCGCACTAAAGATTGGCTGCGCTATGAAGTTCCAACTAGCTGGGTTAAGCGTGAGTGGCGTGGTAGCTACCGTGGACAAAAGCAAATTTGGTATTTGCTGCGTTTGATGGGGCGTGACAGTGATGTTTCGCTGAGGGCGACTAGCCATCCTGAGTTTGATGCTTGGCGCTGGAATGATTACTGGGTGCCCCTTGAAGACGTGATTGAATTCAAGCGTGCAGTGTATGAGGCTGCGCTGAACGAGCTTGCGCCGAATTTGTATCATAAGGGTGCGCATAAGTAGTTGTTGCGCGTAAGCAGCGCTACGTGCAACAAGCTCAGTATTGCTCTAACGCGGTGAAGAGGTTTCGCCGATTGCTCGTCTTATCGCTGCTGGATCGTCTCCGTTTGTCAGGCAGGTTCTCCAATCAATGCATTTAGAGAACTTGCCTGTGTCTTAATTTCCCATGTGTTCGCCAAGTTGGATTGTTTGTGCCGGCTGCCACGCGCTGTTGAATCTGAAGCTGTCTTTTTGAAATAGCATGACGACAGTCGAGCCTAATAGGAATCGCCCCATTTCCTCACCTTGTTTTAGGCTGATATTCTTGTCAGCATAAGTCCATGTCTTAATGGTAGCCAAGCGTGGTGGGTTAATGATGCTGTCAGTTGCATCGTGCCAGACCGTGGCCATGCTGCCAACAATGGTTGCGCCAACTAGCACCATAACAAAGCTTCCGTGTTGTTCCGATGTGAATTCACACACTACGCGTTCATTGCGCGCAAATAAGCCGGGTACCCCTTGTGCTGTCACTGGGTTCACTGAGAATAAATCACCAGGGACATAGGTCATTTTCTGCAGGCGGCCATCGCATGGCATATGGATGCGGTGATAGTCTTTAGGGCTAAGGTACAGGCACGCAAACAAACCGTTTTCGTATCGTTTGGCAGTCTCTGCGTCGCCACCCACCAGTGCGGCGGTGGTGTAGTGGTGGCCTTTAGCCTGAAAAATCTGGTCTTGCTCTATGTGACCAAATTGGCTGATTGCACCATCAACTGGACAGATAAACTTTGCATCAGCAAGCGGCCTAGCATTGGGTGCTAACGGGCGCGTGAAAAACGCATTAAAGCTTTGGTATGAGGTGACATCTGGGTTAGCTGCCTCGCTCATGTTGACGTTGTAACGCTTAATAAACCAACGAATCACGGCCGTCGTGGTCTTGCCGCCTTTTAGATGGGCTAACTTTCCGGCAAGCGCAGTAATGGCTTGCTTAGGTAATAGGTATTGTGTGAGTACTGTCATGTTGGTTTGCACGATAATTCCAATGGTCGTTATTTTTATTTTGAACTCAGTAATATTATGCACAACTTTGAGGTGTGTGTAAGAAAGCGATAATAAGTCTGTGCATCTCTAATAAAAAAGGGCAAATCGTTAAACGTTTTGCCCTTTTGACTTAATCTAATTTAAGTAAATGTAAATTAGACTTAGTTTTTAGATTGATCAACTAATTTGTTTTTAGCAATCCAAGGCATCATTGCGCGCAATTGGCCGCCAACTTGCTCGATAGGATGAGCAGCGTTCAAGCGACGACGTGCAGTCATCTCTGGATAGTTAGTACGACCTTCTAAGATGAAGCGTTTTGCGTATTCACCGTTTTGGATGTTAGCTAAACATTCTTGCATTGCGTAACGTGATTCATCGTTAATCACTTTAGGACCAGTTACGTATTCGCCGTACTCAGCGTTGTTTGAGATTGAGTAGTTCATGTTCGCGATACCGCCTTCGTACATTAAATCTACAATCAATTTCAATTCGTGCAAGCACTCGAAGTAAGCCATTTCAGGCGCGTAACCAGCTTCAACTAATGTTTCGAAACCAGCTTTAACCAGTTCAACCGCACCGCCACATAGCACAGCTTGTTCGCCGAACAAGTCAGTTTCTGTTTCTTCACGGAAGTCAGTTTCAATCACGCCGCCTTTAGTGCCGCCGTTTGCAGCTGCGTATGAAAGCGCGATGTCTTTTGCCTTACCTGATTTGTCTTGGTAAACCGCGATCAATGAAGGTACGCCGCCGCCTTTTAGGTACTCTGAACGCACTGTGTGGCCTGGGCCTTTAGGGGCGATCATGATTACGTCCAAATCAGCACGTGGTGTGATTTGGTTGTAGTGAATGTTGAAGCCGTGTGCGAAAGCAAGTGCAGCACCTTGTTTTAGGTGTGCAGCAACTTCTGCGTGGAAAATTTCTGGCATTGTTTCGTCTGGCAACAAAAGCATTACAACGTCAGCTTGTTTAGTTGCTTCTGCGATTTCTAATACGTTGTGACCAGCTGCCACAGCTTTAGCCCATGAGCTACCGCCTTTACGTAAACCGATAGTCACATCAGCAC
>Ga0208269_100098_pt1 | contig 65530 bp, 53 predicted proteins | sample LakWasMe88_LOW11_2_FD_183912 | JGI IMG/M metagenome (GOLD analysis project Ga0208269, IMG submission 183912) | Freshwater sediment methanotrophic microbial communities from Lake Washington under simulated oxygen tension - Sediment Metagenome... | ecosystem: Environmental > Aquatic > Freshwater >...
TGCCCGGCTGTAGCGGCTGGCCGAAAAGCCTTCGCCCACCTGCCAGCTGGGGTAATAAGGTGGTGCCGTAACCACCCGCACGTCGTGCCCCTGGGCCGCCAGGTGGCGGGCCAGCTCGCCGGTGTATTTGCCAATGCCAATCACCTCGGGCGAATAATTCAGGCCGTATAGCAATATCTTCATGCAGGCCTCATACCAGGGCGGCTTCGCCAAAGCATGGCTTGCACATTCGCCCTGGGCGTGTGTGCAAGGGTTTAGCGAGCTTGGGTCCGGTCAATGCTTGTGGTGTCATTTTTATATCGGGCCTAAGCCCTCCCTTATTGCCAGGTTGTCATGGGCAAGCCCCGCGGGGCAAGGCTTGCAAATACGGGTTTGGCGTTACCTCACTGGCCGTGTAGCGCAGGGCACGACAAGCCCATGCGATGCCCGGCCCTTTCAAGGCCGGGTTGGCACTCAAATCCGCAGCGAGAGCGGCGTTCTGCGCCAGGTCAGGCGACATGGGCCGCAAGGTGGCAGCCTGACTGAAGCTGGTGTAAGCCTGCTGGTAAAAATCACGCGCCAAATCGGGCGCTGCTTTGGCCTGCAAGGCATACGTGCCATACAGGTAGCCCATCTGGTCGTGCAATTGAGAATCGCTGGGTGTCTGGGCCAATCCCTTGGCCAGGTCCTCACGCCAGGCGCCCCATTCTTTAAGGGGCACGGGCCGTGGGTGTGTGCGCCACTGCTCTACACCGGCGCGGGCCCGGGCCGTGCCCAGGTCGGCCAGCGCCGCAGGCCACAAGGTGCTACCGGCAGCCACCAGCAGCACCAGGCCCGCCAGCAACAGCGCCCACTGCAGGTATTGGCGGGGGTGGGGCTTGGTCATCGCTCAGCCCAAGCCCAAAATGCTGGCCGGCGTGGCCCTGAAAAGGCGGTCAGCCCGGCGAGCGCCGTATTCGTCTTCTACCGCTTGCCGGGCTGCAGACAGTTGTGGCGGGCGGTTTTCCATGTTGTGGGCATCGCTGGCCACCACGGCCACGGCGTCTTGCTCCATCAGCGCCCAGGCGGCTTTTTCAGAGTTTTTGCCAAAATCACCCAACAGAGATCCGCCAGTAACCTGCAGCCAGCAGCCCGCGGCAATGTAAGGCTGAATGCGGTCCACATCGGCCATCACATGCTTGTTGCGCTCGGGGTGGGCAATCAGGGGGCGAATGCCCTGCTCTAGCAGGTTGTACACAAAACCCAGGCCCCAGGCCGGCAGGCCCTGGTGCGGAAACTCAAGCAGCAACACCTTCATGCCCTTGTGCTCGCCCAAAAAGGGTACCTCGTGGGCCAACAACTGCTGCAGCGATTCATCAGACGCGCGCAATTCGGCCCCCGGGTACACCGCCAGCGGAATGCCCTGCTCATTCAACACCTGTTGAAAGGCCTGAACATGCAGGGCAATGACCGACTTTTGGTTGGGGTAGCGCCCGGGGTGGATGTGAGGCGTCATGGCGCTGGCCGTGATGCCGTCGGCCACCGCGGCACGGGCCAAATCGAGCGACTCGGCCAGGTTGCGGGCACCGTCGTCTATGCCATGCAAAAAATGGCAGTGCAGATCGATGATGCCGGTGGATGCAGTCATGGGCTAAATAGGGTCCGTTAATTCACAGCGAGCAAATCAAGCCGCTTTTTTGGCGGCCTTGCCTTCGGGCTCGCTGCCATAGGCTTCGCCATAGCCGGCCTTGTAGCCATACTTGCCGTAGCCGTACTTGCCATAGCCCGAGTATTCGCCGTAGTACTTTTCGGCCTGCTTGAAGTCGAAGCGGTTCAGCACCACGCCCATGATCTCGCCCTCGGCACGCCGAATGCGTTGCAAGCCCTTGCGTGCCAGCGGGTAAGGCGTGTCTGCCGCCTTAACTGCGTAGATCACGCCGGTGGCATGGGCGCTGATCACCAGCGCATCACTCACCAGCTCCACCGGGGGCGAATCGATCACGATGATGTCGTAGATGGCCGCCAACTCGTCGAGCGTGGACTTGAACTTTTGCGACAGCAGCAGCTCCAGCGGGTTGGGCGGAATGCGGCCCGAGCCCAGTACGCTCAAGCTGCTGCCAGGCACGGCCTGCAGGCAATCGTCGAGCACCGCAGTGCCAGCCACCAGTTCAGACAAGCCCTTGGCACCCGGTGCCAAATCCAACCCCTTGGTAACGGCAGGGCGGCGCATGTCGGCATCAATCAATAAGGTGCGCTTGGTTTGCGCATGCGCCAAAGCTAGGTTGATCGAGAAAGTGGTTTTACCCTCACCCGGCAAGCTGGATGTCACCAGCAAAATCCGGTTAGGGACATCAATGGCCGACAACAGCACACCCGTTCGAGCGGTGCGAATCGCCTCCGAATAGATGGACTTGGGGTTATCCAGAAACAGCCGAGCACTGGCCACGCGATCGGTATCGCCCTTATCCAGCAATGGCAAAGTAGTCAGCAATGGTGCCTTCAGCTTAGCCTCGACATCTTCGGTTGTCTTAATTGTATTATCCAAGCGGTCAAGTAACAGCGAGACCAATACCCCAATGAAAAGCCCCAAAATAAATGCAACCCCAATAATCAAAGGTTTCTGAGGCTTCACGGGCTTATTAGGTACTACAGCAGCATCCACGACACGGGCAACTGCGCTCTGAAGGTCGCCAGACACGTTGGTTTCTTTTGCTCTAGTCATAAACATGTCATAGATCTGACGATTCGAATCTACTTCACGCTCTAACACTCCAAGCTCAAATTCTTTACGGTTCAGATTTTGAATGCTGCCACGGGCATTACTTAAGGTACCCTCAAGAGCACGCTCAGTTCCTAGCGCAACCTCGTACTCACGCGTCACGCTGCCCACCACCGATTCCACTTGCCGTTTCACATTATCGCGAGCGCTCTTAAGCGTAGCCTCCGCCGCCACATATTTAGGATGCTCAAAGCCATAGCGCTGTGCCACTTCCGACATATTGCGTTCAGCCTCGGCCTGCGCCTTTAGAGCGTCGGAAACATTGCTATTGCGAACCACGGCAGGCAAGCTGCTGTAATCGCCATTTTTACCGACCGATTTTATCTGATTGAAGGCATTCTCTGCCTCAGCGCGGCGCAGACGCGTTTCCACCAATCGCTGAGTAACCTCTTCAATTTGCTTGCCAGCACCGCTTTGAGCTGCACTTTTCACATCCACAATCCCTGCTTTTTCCCGGTAATTTTGCAGGTTACGTTCCGACTCATCCAGCTTAGTCTTCAACGATGAAAGGCGCTCTTGCAACCAACCGCTGGCTTGCTTTGTCATTTTATAACGAGCATCTAGATCATTCTCAATATAGGTGCTAGCTACGGTATTTGCCACTAGTGCAGCAAGAGCTGGGCTATTGGATTCAAAGCTAATTTTCGCCAATTGACTAAGGCGAACAGGCTCAATGGACAGTTGCTTATTAAAATCCACAAACACCGCATCAGCCAGAGTAGTGTCAGTCCAATCTTTACCGTCCGACTCATCACTTATACCCAACTTCTCCTGCAACGCCTGCCATTGGCTCTTCTCTTTAGGGCGCGGATCAAATTCAGGATAATCCCACAGTTTCAAAGCCTGAATAGTACGGATGGCAACCTCACGCGACTTTATGATTTCCACTTGAGTTTGGAAATACTCTCGATTCTGTGTAATACCGCTGTATACATCCTCAATTGAAACTACCTTATTCTTATTAGCCTCTATCAACACCGTGGTCGTTCCTCGATATACAGGAGTGAGCGCAAATACAATCACACCGGCGACCAAAGCAACAATAAAACCAAAAGCAAAAATAGACCACTTTCGCTTTGTAACACTACGCCAATACTCTACCAAGTCAAGTTTGTTTGCTTGATCTTCGGGATCATTTAAGGGTATCTGCTTATGCTTGTGAGAAGACTCACCAGCAAGATTTTCGATCAAGGACATGTGTGACAGACTCAATTCAAGCAGCCTCACCCTAAGCGTGGCCACATTCATAATTTACAAATAGCAAACACGGCACCAACTGAAGATGGCGACGTTATTGTGATCACATTCGGCTCAGAAAAAGCTTTCCTCAACCGTCAAAATATCACCAGGCCCAATAAAGGTATTCAAGTCAACCTTTTGTGCCTTTTGGGTAGGATCATCTTCGCGAATCACGAAAATCTTGCTCGGCGAAGCACGCTCCTTGAAGCCGCCAGCTAAAGAGACAGCCTTACGCACAGTCAACCCAGGCTGAAACGGATAGCCTCCTGGCTTATCTACCATACCATTTACATAGAAAGGACGATACTCTTCAATCTGCACTGAAACCTTAGGATTGACCAATATACGCCCCTTCAATCCCCCCACGATAATTGCCTCGAGATCACCTACAGTGCGACCCAGTACTTTGATTTCACCGATGGTTGGAAAACTAACAGTCCCTGCATCGGTTAGCCTGATTTTCTCACGAGTAAATTCATCCTCACCCAACACCCGTATGCTAATCACGTCACCCGCAGCCAACTTGTAGCTAGACAAGGCCGACACCCTCTGGACTGCCTGCGGATTCAAGGCATATTCGCCCGCTACGCTAGGCTGCGCATCGACGACGAACGCAAACCCGATTCCACCAAAAAGCAGCGAAAAAATCACAGCAGATTTAATAGAGCGAGAAAATCGAAACAAAGTCACAAGCGGCGCCTCATTTAGCATTTACAGAGTACCCTGCAGCGAGAAGAAAGTAGAGTTTCGGTTGAACTCATAAATAGCCTGATTAGATTTACGCTTGGTATAGGCCCACTGCGCCCCAGCACGCCAGTTACGACCCACTTCGTAAAATATGCCAATTGAAGCGTTATCAATATTATCAGTGCGCCCCGCACCGTCAAACTCAGACTTCAAAGTACCCAAGCTCGCCGTGCTAGTCAGGTTGCTACGCCATTGATGATTCCAGTTAACGAGATTGCCCGTATTGATCAAGTAGTTACCAAGGCCGGTCGAATCAGCCAGAGTGCGGCTGCTGATAAATTCAAAGTTAGAGTAGGTCAGAGGCGACCACTTCACAGCCCCCTCCCAAGCGGTGCCCGTGGCCTTGCCAAAACCACCATCAGTAAATGTCTTTTGAGCAGAACCAATCTTGAAGGCCCCCGAGGTCTTGGCAGTCGCGTCCCATACCACACCCACATAAACACGACGATCGTTATTGGTGTAACCAGTATTGTTCACGTAATTGGCGTGCACCTGATTCAACTCAAACATCATGCTGGTACGGGGTGCCACACGGTAATAAAAACGCCCTGCCACGCCAGTTTTGTCTTGATTCAAGACCGAGGTGATGGTCAAGTTATTCTGGTAGCGCTTAGAGATGTAGTTTCCCTCTACCTCAATACGGCCTTGAGCATCTTTGGCACCGTAAGCGTAAATGGCACGGGCTGTAGGTGCGTTCCAGCGATTGGGATTGCTGGTTGCCGTAGTGTTGGTTGTGCCACGAGCATCAGAGTTTTCAATATACCCAACATTCCAACCCAAGGTGGAGCGGCTGCTAAAATAATTATCACCTGCCAAATCAAAATTATGGTGATTGAAATTATCAGCAGAACTGGCAGTGTACTTGGTGTAGTTACCTTGATAACGCAAGGTATAACGATCACCACGGGTTTTCAATTCACCCACAATATCAGGCTGCAGCGAATAGAAGTTTGACGAAACACCACCGGTAGTAGCTGCATTCACGTTGCTGTTGTGACCAAAGCCTGCCAAGGCAGAGGCGTAAACAAAAATACCGTTGTCAAAACGAACCGGCAGGCCATTGACGGGGGCGGTCAAGATGGTGGTTTGCGTGGTATCGCGGCGACCGATACCTGTGAGCTCATACGATGGCGTGGCGGCCAACTGGTTCAGACTGCCGGTCGTACCCGGCGCACTGAACAACCCACCCATGAAGCCTGCATCACCAGCCGGGGCCGAGGGGGCCGTGGGGGTGTTTGCGCTGTCTGCAGCGCCGCTGGCCTTGGTGGCGGCGTCGTTGCTGGATTGGGCTTGAGCCGACATGCAGAAGCAAAGGGTTGCAACCGCAAGGGCCAGAGGGTGGGTGTGATGTTTGTTCATGTCCGTGGCACTCTTCAAAAAGTGTTGATAGATGTCGCGGGGATGCCGCGCCTCGCCTGCACGCACTCACCTTGCGCGATGTCAATGGCAAATGTGTGAAGATGTTAACACGAGCCCTTTTTTTTGCAGTACTAACCCTAATAATGAGTTCAGAAACTTTGTAACGCCTTGTCCGGTGCTGTGCAATCGAACTTGCGGCTACTCAATCTGTACCACCAAACGGGGCATCCGACCCTCACCCATTTGAGTGAGGGCCGCGCTTTCTAGCGATGTTCACGATTTAGCCGGGTATTGAAAATCAAAATGATCAGTTAAGAGGTCATTAATTGAAAAATATGATTACAATCCGTTTCAAATCAATTCAGTGCTGCGTGCGTGGCCCTGTTCGCAATGGGGGCTGATCGTGCGCTGATAGCGTTGTCTTGTGCGCACAGCGACCAAACTTGCCCGGCCAGAAGACAAAACGGCCGGGGTAGTTGTATCCGGCGTGCAACACAATTTGCCTTCGCAACCCGCGATCGGGTCGCGGCAGGGGCCGGTTTTTGCGGCACTGCACACAAAACGCCCTGCCCCTGAGCGCAGGCGCTACCATTTGACCCCGATGCATCAGCCCAGCTTCACCCCTACCCCCCGCCGGGCCCAAGCCGACCAGGGGCGAGGTGCTTTTGTGCGAATGGGCCGGCTGCGTGCCTTGTGCAGGCCACGGCGGGCGTTGGGGGTGCTGTGCCTGGGCCTTGTGCTGCTGGCCAGCCAAAGCCAGGCCGATCTGGTTGATTTTTCGCGCAACCTGCTCGGTTGGGCCGAGCAACGCTGGGGCGCCGGGGCCCCAAGCCGCATGCTGACCTGGCAACGCATGGTGCGCGATGCCCAGGCCCAGGTGGCGGCCAATAAACTTGAAGCGCCTCAGTTGCTGCTGCGCTCAAACGATTTTTTCAACCAAATACCGTACATGACCGACGCTCGGCATTGGGGTGTGGACGATTATTGGGCCACGCCGGTCGAATCGCTGGGCAGCCTGGCGGCCGACTGCGAAGACTACGCGATTGCCAAATACCTGACGCTGAAAGAGCTGGGTATTCCGATTGACCGCCTGCGCATCACCTACGTGCGTGCGCTGCGCCTGAACGAGGCGCACATGGTGCTGGCCTATTACCCCACCCCCGACGCCGACCCGCTGATTCTGGACAACCTGAACCCGGTGATTCGCCCCGCATCGCAGCGCACCGACCTGGAGCCGGTGTACAGCTTCAACGATGACGACCTGTGGCTGCCCAATGGCATCGCCCGCAGGGGTGGCTCAAGCCAGGTGCGTTTATGGAAAGAGCTGCAGGCCAAGCTGCAGCGCGAGCAGCAGATGTAGCCAGCGGCCGCAAGGCCGCTGGAACGCAGCGGGGCCGCACCCGGGCCGCACAAGCTGGCTTGCGGGCAGGCCCCGGCTGGGCCAGGGGTTCAGCGGCGGCGCAGCAGCATGGGCAATACCCAGCTGGCCAGGCGCATGAGCCGCGATGGGCCCAGCATCAGCACCACCCCAACCGCCCCGGCAGCCAGTAGCGGCTGGCCGGTGATCAGGCGCAGTGTTTTGCTGCGAGGAAAACCGGTGTCGTTCACCGGTGCGCCCTGCTGTTTGGCTTGCAGCTCGGCGATGGCGGCCTGAATGCGGCGGGTTTGCCGCAGCAGGCGTTGGCGCTCGATGCGTTCGACCAGCTGGGCCTTGCGTTCGGCCGGGCTGAGGGATTGGTCAGACACATCGGTGATGGGCAAGGCGCTGGCGGCCTGGTCTGCAGAGGCATTGGCCTGTGCGCCAGGGCCGGCGGCCTGGTGAGGGTGAGGGTGAGGATGGTGGGGGCGGTGGTGGGTCACAGGCCCTCCTTGAGGTCGGCCCAGTCGCGGCCCAGCTCGCGCCGGGTCAGGGCAAAAGACTGTTGGCCCTGGCGGGCCACCCGCACCAGTGCCACCAGCACCCAGGCCCAGGCCAGTGCCCAGGCAGCAGCCACGCCCCACGCTGCGCCAAGGCGCCAGGGGGTGTCCCAAAACTGCACCAGCACGGCGGCCGACAGCACGATGAACAGCACCACCGTGAGTGCCGCCGCAGCCACCGACAGCACCAGCAGGCGGCGCAGGCGCTGCTTTTCTTCAGCCCATTCAATGCTCAGCAGATCAACCCGGTCTTCGGCCGCCAGGGCGGCCTCGGTAACGGTGTCGCGCAGGCGTTGCAGCGGGGCGTCAAGCCCCAGCAGCGACAACCACCTGAAGCGACCCGCAGGGCGAGCGCCGGGCTGCGCCTCAGCCATCAGCGGCGGCCCAGCAGAAAGCCGACCAGGGCGCCCACAGCCAGAGCGGCGCCGGCCACGCGCCAGGGTTCGTCGTGGGCGTAGTCGTTGGCCACGCGAGCTGCTTCGCGGGCTTGGCGGGCGGCCTCTTGGGCCGCGCGCACGGCGCTGACACGCACGCTTTCAATGCCAGCATCCATGCGGTCGCGCAGGGCGCGGATCTCGGGCACGGCATCGAGCTCTTTGCGGCCGATCAGGCTGCGCAGGTCAGCGACCAGGTTCTCGAGTTCGGTCTGGGTAGAGTTGCCGGCAGATTCGGTTGTGCTGGAAGACATGTTCTCTCTCCTGGGTACAAGACTCCGGTTGGGCCATACGCCAACCGACGAGCATGTTCCCATATTAAGCACAGTCGGTGCCACGACATTGAGCGTGGTCAATTACGAGGTCGCTACCGACCGACTGTTCGTTAACGGATGTAAGCAGCCCATGCACTGCATGTACCGCACGCATGCGGTGTGCAGGCCCGCTGCAGCAGGCCAGGCCACCTTGGCAAGCGGGGCCATGCATGGCGCGTGCAGACACCTCAAGATACAAATAAGGCATACCGCGAAATGGGCTGCAAGCGGCCCGGCGCAGGGCGGCCCGGGGCAAGCTGATGCGCTGCAGAGCATCAGACGACACCATGAAAGGCGCCATTCGAGGCACCATGAAAGGCCCACGAGCGCCCCATGAATCACCCAATGCACCGCTCAGCCCATCACCCTACCCATCACCCCACCCTTCACCTGACTGATCGCATCATGACAGGCCCCATGAGCGCCCGCGGCCACGCCAATGCCAATGAAGGCCCATGCGGCAGCAAGCCCTGCGCGCTGCTGCGGCATGGGCTGCGGCCAAGGTGTGTTGCCCCCTTTTTTTGAAGGGCGGGCTTGTTTGTCAGTACTTCAGGATTCTTTTTCTGCCTGTTCCGCGCCGGATGTTCAACACCGACCCAACAACCTGCAAGTAGACCGCTGCGCAGTAGTCGCATTCATGTCGTTTGGAACCCGGTATCAATCGCATCCATAAAGGTCTCTTCATTCGCGAAAGTCCGCTGCCACATTGACGGCATACCAGGTGGTATTTGCTGCTGTTTTCAAAATTCATAAGGCTTTCACGTTGATTGAAAATTAAAGAATATTGAATTTGCTTGTTCCAGGCCTTTACAGGCTGGCATGGCGCGCACAAAAGCACTGAGCCAGGGGGTGACAATTTTTTGAAGAGGCGATTCTGATAAAAAACAATGCCTGGCGTTGGCGGTTCATGGCCCGTGCCCTTCCGCCGCCAGGGGGCCCGCAGCATGCTTGCGACCCACGGCCTGATTATTTTTGATCAAATCAGGAATCATTGAATTGGCTTCAGGGCGATGAATGTCGGGTAATATTTTTTGAAAATCATTCAACCCCGGAATGGATTGAGCCATCATCACATCCACAATAGGCAAATGGCTGACATCACTGAAAAGCAGCAGGCTGCCATATTTGACTGAGCCTAGCTCACACCGAATCACCTGCATCAAGCGCTTTTCAGGAATGCTGATTTTAAAAACACAACTGTAGTTTTTATTCTGTGTCGGTTTGTTGAATATGCCCATCGACAGATAGCTGATTTGCGGAAAATCCCCCTGCAGATCGCATGCAAGGCTGATGGTGGCCAGCACCTCCTCTGGCGAGCATCCGCGTACGTCTTCTTCTTTCAGGCCAAACAGAGAAAAAAACATCCGATTGACTTTGGTGGCCTGGCCAAGCTGGTCAAACAGAATCCAGCCGTCATAGGCATTTCTTCGGGTGCGCACGTACTTGAGCAAGCGCTCGGCGATCTCTTTCTCTGACTCGGGCACGTCGCCCGCAATGAAAGGCCCGGAGGGTGGGAAATCGCTGTCCGTGGTGTGCAGATGCGTGCCACGGTCAGCTCTGGCTGGTGCCGGCGGCGCGGCACGGCGAGTGAAGCGCGAGAAGAAATGCATCAGAGGCCCCCCTCCAGGCAGCCGTTGCACCACCTTGGCCACAGCGCCCGTGCTGCGGCCTGCCCCCAACCTCGACTCAGAGGTCACATTTGCCGGTGGCTTGGGTTTCCCCGAAGAAATGTCACCCATAAATGACTTTCAATGCACAAAACAAGCTTTCAATATCATTGATGATTGTTGTGATGCGTCTTATTATCATTTATATATTTTAGAACCCCGTTGCGAACACGTCAATAAAAGTTCTCTTTACGCGCAATATTGCACGCAAATGTAAAGAATTTACGTTTCTGGGTTGTGACGACGTGGCAGCCCAAAACAAGGCCAAAGCAGGGGCGGACGAGGCGGTTTGGGGGTGGCTTGCTCTGTGTGAGCGGGATCGGGGGCGGGGGCGGGGGCGGGTGAGCTTGCGGAGGGGCTTTGGTGCCGCTGCGCTCTGGTGGGGCTGCTCTTCGTTGAAGGGCGGAGGCCGGGGGTTCGTCCCGGCGGCCGAGGCACTTTTCTTTGCTTCGCCAAAGCAAAGTACCCAATGGTCGCGCAGCGGGGATTCGCTCACTTCGCGCAGCGAAGTTATGCGAATACCAAAGGCGACCTGAAGTTGGGGCAACTTTGTGGTTCCCTGCCCTGCCCCACGGGGCAAGCGGGGGCGGGTTCGGGCGAGCTTGCGGAGGGGCTTTGCTGCCGCTGCGCTCTGATCGTTCTGTTCTTCGTTGAAGGGCGGAGGCCGGGGGTTCGTCCCGGCGGCCGAGGCACTTTTCTTTGCTTCGCCAAAGCAAAGTACCCAAAAGAAAGGCGACCCGAAGTCAGGGCCACTTCGTGGTTCCCTGCGCTGCTCGCGCCAGGGGGGTCCCCGCTAAACTCGCTAACGCTCAAACAGACGCGGGGCCTGATCCCCCTGTCACTCCGCTGCTCGGCCCTGCCCCACGGGACAAGCGGGATCGGGTGCGGGCGAGCTTGCTAGCGCACTGACGAAATCGGCAGTGCCGGTGCATCCAGCAGCGCGGGTGTATCTGTGTTGGTTCTGTCGGGCAGAGCGCTGGCACCCATCCGCGCTGCGAAGCAGCCGCGCCCTCCGAGTTAAACAACGCGGCGTCGCTGCGCAGCAGCAGCCGTTGGTTCCCGACCCCACCCTCCCGTCGGGCACGGCGAGCAGCGCAGACTTGGGCGGAAAAAGGGCTCGCGTCTGTTTGAGCGTTAGCGAGTTTAGCGAGACCCCGCCCAAGTTGAGCAGCGCAGCGGACCCTGCGCAGCAGGGCGTGCACGTCGGGTCGCCTTTCTTTGCTTACTTTCTTTGGCGAGACAAAGAAAGTGAGGCGCCCGCCGGGGCGCAATCCCGGCCTCCGACCTCCAACAGGCCACAGAAACACCAGAGCGAAGCGGCGCCGCAGACCGCTCGATCCTTCAACCCGGTAACACCGGAGATCCCACCATGCTGACCGTCAAGAACATCAACCAGTACTACGGCGGCTCCCACATCCTGCGTGACGTGAGCCTGCAAACCACCCTCGGCAAAGTCACCGTGCTGTTGGGCCGCAACGGCGTCGGCAAGACCACCCTGCTGAAAAGCCTGATGGGCCTGGTGCCCATCAAGACCGGCAGCATCGAGTTCGACGGCCGGGCTATCGAAAAGGCCACGCCCTATGAGCGAGCCCGCGCCGGCATCGGCTTCGTGCCCCAGGGCCGCGAGATCTTTGCCCGTCTCACGGTCGAAGAAAACCTGCGCATGGGCCTGGCCTACAAGCCCGGCAGCACCCCGGTGCCGGCCGAGCTGTACGAGCTGTTTCCGGTGCTCAAGCAGATGCTGCACCGCCGCGGCGGTGACCTGTCGGGCGGGCAGCAGCAGCAGCTCGCCATCGCCCGTGCGCTGGCCGCCGGGCCGCGTCTGCTGATCCTGGATGAGCCCACCGAGGGCATTCAGCCCAGCATCATCAAGGACATCGGCCGCGTGATCCGCATGCTGGCCGACCGGGGCGACATGGCCATCCTGTTGTGCGAGCAGTACTACGACTTTGCCGAAGAACTGGCCGACGACTACCTGGTGATGGAGCGTGGCGAGGTGATTGCCCGGGGCCCGGGCAGCGAGATGGCCGAGAAGGGCGTGCGCCAACTGGTGGCGATCTGATCTGACTTGATCTGAGCCGCCCCCTGCGGCGGCGGGTTCAACAACCCAACTGGTCTGCCAGGGCCAGCAGGCTGGCGCAGTGCAGCTCGTTGCCAGGCTGGGGCGTGCTGTCCTTGGGGTGGGCCGCGCCATGTTCCAGCGGGCGCTCGATGTAGGCCGTGCGCAGGCCGCATTGGCGTGCGGCGGCCAGGTCGTCGTGGTGGGTGGCCACCAGCATCACCTGCTGGGGTGCCACGTCGAACACCCGGGCCACGCCCAGGTAGGTGGCCGGGTCGGGCTTGTAAGCCCGGAACACCTCGGCACTCAGAATGCAGTCCCAGGGCAGGCCGGCGCGCTTGGCCATGTTCGTCAGCAAACCCAGGTTGCCGTTGGACAGCGTGCACAGCGTGTAGCGCTGCTTCAGCCGGTGCAGGCCGGCCACGCTGTCGGGCCAGGGGTTCAGCCGGTGCCAGGCGCGGTTCAGGTGCTGGCGCGCCGGCTCGTCCAGGTGGGCCAGGCCGAAGCGGGGCAGCAGCTCGTCCAGGATCAGGCGGTGCAGCTCGTCGATGCGGGTCCAGCCCAGCTCGCCGCTCATGACCCGTGCCATGGCCGGCTTGTAGCCGGCACGCCAGGCGTTGGCGAAGGCGTCGCCCTCGGTGCCTGGGTACAGGGCCTCGACCTCGGCGCAGAGGCTGCCGTGCCAGTCGACCACTGTGCCGAAGATGTCAAAGGCCAGCACCTGCAGTTCGGGGCTGGGGCGGAGCACAGGGTGTGCTGCGGCGGCAGAAGGGGTCATGCGGGGCCTCCGGTGGAAGGGGCAGTCTAAGCCCGGAGCGGTCCGGCGCGGCCCGGCTGCCCCTACATGGCCCAGATGCGCGGCGGGGTGCTGCCCAGTTGCCACAGTTGGCTGCGCCAGCTTGCCCAGACGGCGCGCAGCAGCTGCATCACGGGCTCGACCTGCGGGCCCAGTACGCGCACCACCACCACCTGCTCGTTGGGGCAGGTGGCGCCGCTCCAGTCGGCCAGCGTGTGGCCGGCACTGGCTTCGCGGGCCAGGGCCAGGGCCTGCTCGCTGCGTGCGCGGCCCAGGGCGCTGCCGGCCACTAGGAACAGTGAGCCCACGCAACGCTGGCCGGCCAGGCCCAGCGGGCTTTGCAGCAGCCGGGTGTCGCTGGCCGCGATGCGGCCACGCTCCAGCCACACGCCGGGCAACTCGATGTGCTGGGCAAAGCTGCCCTGCTCGAAAGGCTGGTTGGCGTGGGGCAGGCCCAGGGCGGTGATGTCCCAGCCCATCAGCTCGGCGCCGGGGGCCAGGTGCATGCGCAGCTCGTTGTGCGCGTCGCAGGCGTTGTAGGCCAGGGCTTCGAGCGGCAGCCACTCCAGGCGCGCACCCTCGGCCAGGTGCAGGCTGCTGCGTTGCAGGGCTGGCTCGCCCAGTGAGCGGTAGAAGCGCGTCGCGCCTGGCGTGGTCACCAGGCCGTGGGCCCCCGGCTCGACCTGCACCCGGATGTCCAGCGTGTCGCCCCCCACCAGGCCGCCGGGCGGGTGCACCAGCACGTTGTGGCAGATCGGGCCCTCGGGGTAGAGGCTTTTGAGGATGCGCAGCGGCCCATCATGCTGGTGGTGGGCCACGGTGCGCGAGGCCGGTGAATCGGCGCTGGCCCCGGTGGCGACGGGGCTGGCTTGCAGGCGGTATTGGAGATCGAGTCGGGCGTGCCAGGACATGCGTTCGAGTGTAGGTGAGCCGGAGAGGCATCAGCGCGCCGGGGGCTAACGGCGCCGCGGATTTTCGCTGCTGCGTGAGGCCCCGCTCGGCTTGGCGCCTGGCCCCTCAATCCGGCAGCGGAAACGCGGGCGTGGGCACCCCCGCTGGCAGGCCCAGGGCGCTGAGCCTGAACACGTTGTGCTGCGGGTCGGCCAGCACCGCCTGCCATTGCCCGTAGTAGGTGGGGTAGGGGGGCTTGAGCAGGCGCCCGCCCAGGGCCGCCACGTGTTCGGCGCAGCGGCTCACGGCCTCGGCGGTGTCGAGCATGAAGGTGCAGTAGGCCGTCACCGGCGGCACGCTGCCCAACGCGGGGGCGCGCTCGGGCAGGCCCAGCAGCTCGTAGGCCGGGCGGGCGTTGAAGCCCAGTTGAAAGTCGGCGGTCTCCAGCGCGCGGTAGATGGGCGAGCGGCTGGCCACGGCCTCGGGCAGGCCCAGCAGGGCCTGGTAGAAGTCGAGCAGGGCCTGCGGGTCGGGGGTGAACAGGTTGAACCAGAGTTTCATGCGGTGGCCTGCGCAGCGGGGGCAGAGGTGTTGGCGGCGGTGGCGGGTGACAGGGCCGCTGGCGCGTAGGTCTTGAGGTACATCTGGCGCAGGTGCTCGCCCGCCGTGCAGGGGCTGTAGCGCGGCGTCTCGCCCGGGGCCACGGTGCCGGGCACGGGCTCGATCGGGGCCAGGTAGTCGGGCTCGTAGAAGAAGGGGATGGAGTGCCGGGCTGCCCCGCCCGAGTGCCGGTTGCGCACCCGGTGCGGGTTGGAGTGGTAGAGCCCGTTGGTCCAGCGCGGGATCATGTCGCCCAGGTTGACCACCAGGGTGCCGGGCAGGGGCGTGGCGTCGATCCACTCGCCCGAGGGCGTGCACACCTCCAGGCCCCCGTGGCTGTCTTGCGCCAGCAGGGTCAGCGCGCCCCAGTCGGTGTGGGCGCCAGCCCCGAAGGTGCGCTCGTCGGCACCGTCGGGGTGGGGCGGGTAGCGCACCATGCGCAGCGTCACCATGGGGCTGCCGTTGCTGGGGTCGAAATAGGTTTCGGCCAGGCCCAGCGACAGGGCCATCAGCTGCATCAGGCGGCGGGCCAGGGCCAGCATGGCCTGCATGTAGGCCTCGCAGCGGGCCGGGGCCTCGGGCAGCTGCGGCGGCCACTGGTTGTGGCCATAGGTTTGGTAGCCGGCGCGCACATAGGGGTGGTCGTCGGGGTAGGCTAGGCCGCAGTAGAAGCTTTCCTTGAGGTCGGGGTGGGCCTGGGCGTCCAGGGTCTGGGCGCCCAGGGCCTCAAAGCCCCGTGAGGAGGGCGAGTGGCGGATCGAGAAGGCCTCGCGCACGCTGGCCGGCAGGGTCAGCAGTTGCTCGGCCAGGGCGAATTGCTGCGCGATCAGCGCTTCGGGCACGCCGTGGTGGCGCACATAGAAAAAGCCCGAGGCGCGGGCCGCGGCGCCAAACTGGCGCGCCACGTCGGCGCTGCGCGGGGCGCCCGGCAGCAGGGCATCGGTCAGGTCCAGGATGGGCAGTTGCGGCATGGTGGCGGCTCGGCTGTCTGGGGGCAAGGCGGGGCGGATCAGGCCTTGAGCTTGCGCTCGGCTGCCGTGGGCAGGAAGCGGTCGGTCCAGAACTCGGCCAGCGTGGGCGAGCCCTTGAGGCCGAAGGCGGTGACGGTCTCGTCGATGGTGGCCTGCAGCCGCGCCGGGGTGGCGGCGCCCCAGCCATTGGCTCGGGTGTCGGCGGTCTTCATGGTGCCGTCCACGATCAGCTTGAGGCGTTCGTGCTCCAGCTCTTCATTGGCCAGTGGCTCGCGGGTCTTGATGGCGGCGGCGCCGGCACGCGGGTCGGCCATCACCTCGATCCAGCCGCGGGTGGTGGCTTTCACGAAGGCTTTCATGGCGTCGGGGTGTTCCTGCAGGCTCTTGGGGTTGGCCACCAGGCCGTTGCCGTACGACTTCATGCCCAGGTCGGAAAAGCGGAACACCGTGAGCTGTTCGGGGCCCATGCCGCGCGCCTTGAGGTTGAGCAGGCCGGTGAAGAAGAAGTAGGCCGCGCCGTCGAAGTCGCCCTTCACGAAGCGGGTGTCGCCGATGTCAGGCGACACGTTTTCCCACTTCACGCCCGAGGGGTCGAAACCCTGGGCCTTGGCAAAGGCCGGAAAGAGCTTGCGCGAGGCGTTGAAGGGCTGCCCCAGCAAGGTCTTGCCGGCCAGGTCGGCCGGCTTCTTGATGGGGCCATCCTTGCGCACGATGATCGAGTTCGGGTTCAGGTCGTACTGGATGGCCACGGCCAGCAACTGTGCCGTCGGGTTGGCCAGGTTGAATTCGATCATGGTCGACAGATCGGCCGAGGCCACGTCGTAGGCGCCGCTGCCCACCAGGCTGATGGCGGCGGCCGAGCCGTTGCCGGTGTCGATGCTCACGTCCAGCCCCACGTCCTTGTAGTAGCCGCGTTGCTGGGCCAGCAGAAACCCGGCGCCCGAGGCTTCGATTTTCCAGCCCAGGTTGAACTTGAATTTCTGCAGCGAGCCCTGGGCGCGCACCCAGGGGGTGGCGAGGGCGGTGGTGGCGAGCGTGGCGGCGGCGCTGGCGCGCAGAAGGGAACGGCGTTGCATGGAAAGAGCACTCCTCAAGTGGCGTGTGGGGCACGTGGGTCTGGAGGCACGGGCGGGCGCGCCCCCGGGATGCAGCCCGGGCGACCGGCCCGCATCCTGAAGGCAGCGCTGCACCGGGTGGGCAACCCGGTGGCCTGCGCCTGACTTCAAGAGCAATTTCCGGGCGGCTGGGCCGCTGAACGCTTCTACTCTTGAGTGGGACCGGGTGCAGTTTTCATGCCACCCCGGCTGGGCGCCGCATCGGTGCGCCTGCGGTGCTTGAGCTGGGCGGCGAGGGGACAGCGGTGTTTTCGACAGCACCGGGCTGAGGCGTTTTGCGCCACGCTGGTGCGTGTCAGGCCACTTGTGCCTGGCCTGAAACCTGCTTGACCCTCGGCAAGAGTAGAAGCGTTCAGCTGCCCTGCCCGGCCGATGTGCCGGGCCCGGGGCAGACCGGGAATTGCTCTTGAGGCCCGGCGGGGCCAGCCTTCCAGGAGGCCGGTGCCCGCATGCGCTTCAGGGGCCCGCCCGGGCGGCTTGGGGGAGGGAATCGTCGTCGATCCCATCATTCCGATGCCATGGGCGGGTGTCTCCGGAGCGCGGGCTGTGTTGTCACACCCACCGATTCCGATTCAAGGAGCCCTGAATGAGCACTGCCACCCTCTTGTCCCCCTCCACCCCCTTGCCCCCCACCGCCTCGGCCCAGTCAGAGCTGGCCAAGGAGTCGCGCATGGGCGCCATGGGTTCTGAAACCGGCCAGCGTGAGATCCGCCGCATCTCGCTGGCCGACTACGACCAGCGCAAGGCCCAGATTGCCGATGAGCTGTGGTCGGCCGCGGTGGATGTGGGCTTTTTCCAGATCGTGGACCACGGCATCGACCTGGCGGCGGTGCGCGAGGCCTTTGCCACCTCGGAGCGCTTCTTTGCCCTGCCCGATGCCGTGAAGGCCCAGTGGCCGCACCAGAAGGCCAACAACGTGGGCTGGGAGACCAAGGCCCAGGTGCGGCCCAGCACCGGCACCCCCGACCAGAAGGAGTCGTATCAGATCACGCGTCCCCACATGGCGGGCCTGTGGCCCAGCGAGGCCGAGCTGCCGGGCTTTCAGGCCACCATGCTGGCCTTCGAGGCCGATTGCTGGGCCCTGGGCATGAAGGTGCTGTCGTGCTTTGCCGACAAGCTGGGCTTTGCCAGCGACTTTTTCACCGGTGCGCACGACCCGGCCAGCCCCGAGTACCAGAGCACGCTGCGCCTGCTGCATTACTACGCCATCCCGCCCGAGGCCCAGGCCCACCTGGACCTGTGGCGGGCCGGCGCCCACACCGATTTCGACTGCCTGACCCTGCTGTACCAGCGCCCGGGTCAGGGCGGCTTGCAGGTGTGCCCGGGCAAAGAGATGGCGTCACAGGCCTGGACCTCGGTGGAACCCGACGAGGCGGCCATCACCTGCAACATCGGCGACATGCTGATGCGCTGGAGCGATGACCTGCTGCCCTCCAACTTCCACCGCGTGAAGAACCCCCAACCCGGCGAGTACATGGGCCCCCGCTACAGCGTGGCCTTCTTCTGCCAGGCCAACCGCGATGCGGTGATCGAAGGCCCGCAGAAGAAGTACCCGGCCATCACGGCGGGCGACTACCTGCGCCAGCGCGTGGCGGCCAACTTCAAGCCCTACTGAAGCGGGGCGACCTGACCGGGGCGGGCTGGGCCCGCGCGCGATCAGCGCGTGGCCCAGAAGCCCTGGTGCGGGGCCAGCAGCTCTTCACGCAGGGTGGCAAACGGCCCCAGCACCTGCACCGGCCGCTGGCCGCAGGAGAACACCTCGCGGCAGGGCAGGTCCAGGGTGGGGTTCTCGGGGTGGTCGCCGGTCAGGCTCAGCAGATCAGCCTCTGAGGCGCCGTAGACCACACGCCCGATGCCGGCCCAGTAAATCGTGCCCGCGCACATGGCGCAGGGTTCGAAGGTGGTGACCAGGGTGCACTGCGCGAGTTCGGCGGGGCTCCAGCGGGCCGCTGCCTCGCGGGCCAGGGTCGATTCCGCATGGTTGACGGTATCGATGTTGCCCTGTTCAGCCAGCACGGTGACCCCATCGGCGCCCAGCAGCAGGGCGCCAAAGGGGTGACGCCCCTCGGCCATGGCCCGCCGGGCCACCTCGTTGGCCCGGCGCAGGGCCTGCAGGGCTTGTTCGGGGCTCAGAGGGGGCATGGCGTCTTCCTTACTCGCCGTGCGAGCCCCGGTGGGCCCAGCCGGTGGTGCGTTTCTCGATCAGGCTGAACAGCTCATACATCACCATGGCCATGGCGCCCACCACCAGCAGGCCGGCAAAGGCCAGGCCCATCTGCATGGCCGAGCCGGCACTGATCAACAGGTAGCCGATGCCTTCGTTGGCGGCTGTCATCTCGGACACCGTGGTGCCCACAAAGGCCAGCGTGATGGCGACCTTGAGCGAGCCGTAGAAGTAGGGCATGGAGCGCGGCAGGCCGACTTTCATCAGCACATCCCAGCGGCGCGCGCCGAGCACGCGCAGCACATCTTCCAGCTCGGGCTCCAGCGTGGCCAGGCCGGTGGCGATGTTGACCATGATGGGGAAGAAGCTGATCAGAAAGGCGGTCAGGATGGCCGGGCCCACGCCGATGCCGAACCACACCACCAGGATGGGCACGAACGCGGCCTTGGGCAGGGCGTTGAAGGCCGTCATCAGCGGGTAGACCGCGGCATAGGCCAGGCGCGAGCTGCCGATCACAAAGCCCAGCAGCACGCCCACCACGATGGCCAGGCCGAAGCCCGCCATCGTCACCCAGAAGGTGCGCCAGGCGTGGCCCGCGATGATCCACTTGAACTCCATGAACTGGCTGCCGATGCGCGCCGGGCTGGGAAAGATGAACTCGGACACATTGAAGGCCGAGCACAGCACCTGCCAGGTCACCAGCACCGCCACCAGCAGCAGCCAGGGCGACCAGCGTTCGATCATTTTCTTGTTGTTGGCCATGAATGCCCGCCTTACTGGTTGATGACCGCGCCGGCCTTGCGCAGGGCGCCGATGTGGCCGCGCAGCTCGTGCACGATGTCGGTGAATTCTTTGGTGTAGGTGAGCTCGAGCTCGCGCGGGCGCGGCAGCTCGATCTCGCGCTTGACCACGAAGCGGCCTGGGCTCTTGCTCATCACATACACGGTGTCGGCCAGGAAGACCGATTCGCGCAGGTCGTGCGTGACCAGGATGACGTTGAATTTCTGCTCGGTCCAGAGGTCGCGCAGGATGCACCACAGCTCTTCGCGGGTGAAGGCGTCCAGGGCGCCAAAGGGCTCGTCGAGCAGCAGCATCTTGGGCTCGTGGATCAGCGCGCGGCAGATGCTGGCGCGCTGCTGCATGCCGCCCGAGAGCTGCCACGGAAACTTGTCCTCGTAGCCGGCCAGGCCCACCTTCTGCAGCAGGGCGCGGGCACGGGCCTCGTATTCCTTGCGCTTTTGCTTGAAGCTGGACCGGTAGGGCTCGACGATCTCCAGCGGCAGCAGCACGTTGTCCACCGTGGTGCGCCAGGGCAGCAGCGAAGGCGCCTGGAAGGCCATGCCCGAGATCTTGAGCGGCCCGGTCACCGGCTGGCCATCGATCAGGATGCGGCCCATCGAGGGCATCTTGAGCCCGGTGGTGAGCTTCATGAAGGTCGATTTGCCGCAGCCCGAGGGCCCGACGATGGCGATGAACTCGCCCTGGCGCACCTGCAGGTCGATGCCTTCGACGGCGAAGTGGTTCTGCGCCAGCAGCTCGTCGTTGTAGGCAAGCCAGACATCACGGAAGTCGACGAAGTAGGGGGCCTCTGGGGGGGCTAGGGGGGCGGACATGCAGACTCTCCGGACGCGGGTGGGCGGGGGTGAACAAGGGCGAAAGGCGCTGCAGCCGGCCTGCCGCAGCAGACCGGTTGTGCAGGGGGTGCTTACTTGCGCGGCAGGATGTTGAGTTCGGCGGCCGAGGGCAGGTAGGCCCCGGTCCAGGCGGTGTCGGGGTTGGCGCGGGTCTTGGTGGCATAGGCATCGGACACCTGCGAGGCCATCAGCGACAGGCGCGCCGCGTTCACCTGACCAAAGCCTTCGGCGCGCGCGTCGGGGCTGTTGATCACGGTGTCGATGGCCAGTTTCAGGCGGCGGGCTTCCAGCTCGCTGTTGATGATGCCGTCGCGCTGCTTCACGTACTCGATGGCGGCCTCGGGCTTGGCGATGACTTCCTTGGCGCCCTTGGTGAAGGCCAGCAGGAAGGCCTTCACGGCGGCGGGGTTCTCCTTGAGCAGCTTGGGCGAGGCGATGATGGCATTGCCGTACAGCTTCACCCCGAGTTCCGAGTAGGGCATCACCACCACGTCGCTGGCCTTGGCGCCGCGCGCCTCCAGGTTGAGCAGCGAGGTGAAGGTGAAGCCGGTGATGGCGTCGATGTCGCCACGCACCAACATGGTCTCGCGCAGCGGCGGGTCCATGGCGGTCCACTGCACGCTGCCCACCTGGTTGGCCTTGGCAAAGATCGGGAAAGCCCGGCGACCTGCGTCGAACACCGGGGCGCCGAGCTTCTTGCCGTTCAGGTCGGCTGGCTTGGTGATGCCGCTCTTCTTGAGCGCCATGACCGAGGCCGGCGTGTTGTTGTAGACCATCATGATGGCCACCGGCTTGTTGGGCGCGTCGGGGTTGTTGGCCTGGAATTCCATCAAGGCGGCCAGGTCGGCAAAGCCCATGTCGTAGCTGCCCGAGGCCACGCGCTGCACGGCGCCGCCCGAGCCGTTGCCGGCATCCACCGTGACATCCAGCTTGGCGTCCTTGAAGTAGCCCTTGGCGGCGGGCAGCAGGAACAGCGCGGCTGGGCCTTCAAAGCGCCAGTCGAGCTGGAACTTGATGGGGGTGTTCTGGGCTTGGGCGCTGCCCAGGGCCAGGGTCAGGCTCAGGGCCAGACCCGCTTGGATAAAGCTACGTTTTTGCATCGACACAGGCTCCGTTGGTTGCATACAAGTTAGCAAAAACAGTGCCTGAATGCCCGTGTGAGGCAAAAAAACAGCCCCTGGGGCGCCCTGTTGAACAGGGTGGCTTCCAGGGGCTGTGAGGGGTTGTCATGGCGGCAGGCCCAAGGGCCCGCGCCACGTCACCTCAGGGGCTCAGCGGTTCACGCCGGCATTGGCGGCTGCCAGCGCGGTCATGTTGACCACGCGGCGCATGGTGGACGAGGGCGTCATGATGTGGGCCGAAGCGGCTGCCCCCAGCAGGATGGGCCCAATGGTCACACCGTGCCCGCCTGTGGTCTTGAGCACGTTGAACAAAATGTTGGCCGCGTCCAGGTTGGGGCAGATCAGCACATTGGCTTCGCCGCTCAGGCTGCTGTCCATCAGCGAGTGGCTGCGCACGTCTTCGGACAGGGCCGCGTCGCCATGCATCTCGCCGTCGCACTCCACATCGGGGGCCAGGCGGGCGAAGATCTCGCGGGCTTCGCGCATTTTCACGGCCGAGACCCGCTTGGACGAGCCGAAGTTCGAGTGCGACAGGAAGGCCACCTTGGGCGGCAGGCCGAAGCGCTTGACCTCTTCGACTGCGGCCAGTGCGATCTCGGCCAGTTGCTGGGCGTCGGGGTTCTCGTTGATGTAGGTGTCGGCGATGAACAGGGTGTGCTTGTCCAGCATCAGCGCGTTCAGCGCGGCAAAGCCCGAGGCGCCTTCGCGCAGGCCCAGGATGTCACGCAGGTGCTCCAGGTGGCTGTCGTAACGGCCCACCAAGCCGCACAGCATGGCGTCGGCGTCGCCGAGCTTGACCATCAGCGCTGCGATCAGGGTGTTGGAGCGGCGCACCGCGGCCTTGGCGGCTTCGGGCGTCACGCCCTGGCGGCCCATCAGGCGGTGGTAGGTCTCCCAGTACTGGCGGAAGCGTGGGTCGTCCTCGGGGTTGCAGATCTCGATGTCGCGGCCCGGTTGCAGGCGCAGGCCGGCCTTGGCGATGCGGGCTTCGATCACGGCCGGGCGGCCGATCAGGATGGGGCGGGCCAGGCCGTCGTCGACCGCCACCTGGGCGGCGCGCAGCACGCGCTCGTCTTCACCTTCGGCATAGGCCACGCGCTTGTTGGCGGCCTTGGCGGCGGCAAACACGGGGCGCATGAACATGCCGGTGGCGTACACAAAGCGCGACAGGCTTTCGCGGTAGGCCTCGATGTCCTCGATGGGGCGGGTGGCCACGCCAGACTCTTGCGCCGCCTTGGCCACGGCCGGGGCGATGCGCAGGATCAGGCGGGCATCGAAGGGGGTGGGGATCAGGTAGTCGGGGCCGAAGCTGAGCTCCTGGCCGGCGTAGGCGGCGGCCACTTCGTCGCTCATCTCGGCCTTGGCCAGGTCGGCGATCTCGCGCACGCAGGCGCGCTTCATCTCGGCCGTGATCTTGGTCGCGCCACAGTCCAGTGCACCCCGGAAGATGTACGGGAAGCACAGCACGTTGTTCACCTGGTTGGGGTAGTCCGAGCGGCCGGTGGCAATGATGCAATCGGGGCGCACGGCCTTGGCCAGTTCGGGGCGGATCTCGGGCTCGGGGTTGGCCAGGGCCAGGATGATGGGCTGGCGCGCCATGGTCTTGACCATCTCGGCGGTCAGCACGCCGGGGGCCGAGCAGCCCAGGAAGACATCGGCTTCGTTGACCACATCGGCCAGGGTGCGGGCCGCGGTGGTCTGGCAGTAGCGGCGCTTGGACTCGTCGAGGCGGCCGCTCTTGGCGTCGTCGCGCTCGCTCTGGATCAGGCCCTTGGAGTCGCAGACATAGACGTTCTCACGCTTGACGCCCAGGCCGACCATCACGTCCAGGCAGGCGATGGCGGCAGCACCCGCGCCCGACACGGCTAGCTTGACGCTGCCGATGTCCTTGCCCACCAACTCCAGGCCGTTGAGCAGGGCGGCCGAGGAGATGATGGCCGTGCCGTGCTGGTCGTCGTGGAAGACAGGGATGTTGAGGCGGTCGGACAGCTGCTTCTCGATGTAGAAGCACTCGGGGGCCTTGATGTCTTCGAGGTTGATGCCGCCCAGGGTGGGCTCCAGGGCCGCAATGATCTCGACCAGCTTGTCGGGGTCGCGTTCGGCCAGTTCGATGTCGAACACGTCGACGCCGGCGAACTTCTTGAACAGGCAGCCCTTGCCTTCCATCACGGGTTTGCCGGCCAGCGGGCCGATGTCGCCCAGGCCCAGCACGGCCGTGCCGTTGGTGATCACGCCCACCAGGTTGCCACGCGAGGTGTACTCAAAGGCCAGCGAGGGGTCGGCCTGGATGTCCAGGCAGGGGTAGGCGACGCCGGGCGAGTAGGCCAGCGACAGATCGCGCTGGTTGGACAGGGGCTTGGTCGGCGTGACCGAGATCTTGCCCCGCACCGGCTTGCGGTGGTATTCAAGGGCGGCTTCGCGCAAGGCGTGCTCGGCGGCAGACAGGGAAGATGACATGAATTGGGTTCCTACGAATGCGTACGCGGGCCAAGAGCTTACCCCATCCTGACGGCATGCTGACGTTGGGATGGGGCCGTTGGGGGCTGGTGGCTCAATGGCTGTCGGATTGCCGAGCAGCGGCCCGGATGGCTTCCTCGTCGTGCCGTGCACCGTTGAAGAACAGGTTCAGCAACACCGCGCTGAGGGTGGCCAGCAGGATGCCCGACTCGATCAGCGGGTGGATGGCATGCGGCATCCACTGGCGGAAGTTGGGGGCCAGCAGCGGGATCATGCCCACGCCGATGGAGATCGCGACGATCAGCGCGTTGTGGCGGTTGTCCTTGAAGTCGACGCCGCCCAGGATGCGGATGCCGGTGGTGGCGACCATGCCGAACATCACCAGGCCAGCGCCGCCCAGCACCACGGTGGGCAGGGACTCCACCAGGGCCGCCATCTTGGGCAGCAGGCCCAGCACGATCAGGATGATGCCGCCGGCCACACACACAAAGCGGCTGCGCACGCCGGTCACTGCGACCAGGCCCACGTTCTGCGAGAAGCTGGTGTAGGGGAAGGTGTTGAACAGGCCCCCGATCAGGGTGCCCAGGCCATCGGTGCGCAGGCCGGCCGTCAGGGCCTTGTTGTCGACCTGACGCTCGGTCATCTCGCCCAGGGCCAGGAACATGCCGGTCGACTCGATCATCACCACCAGCATGACCACGGTCATGGTCAGGATCAGCAGCGGGTCGAACACCGGGGTGGCGATCTCGAAGGGCAGCACGATGTCGAACCAGTGGGCCTTGCCGACCTTCTCGAAGGTCATCAGCCCCAGGGCCACCGACACCACGCCGCCGATGACGATGCCCAGCAGCACCGAGATATTGGCCGCAAAGCCGCGTGAAAAGCGGTTGATGGCCAGGATGGACGCCAGCACCAGGGCGGCCACGCCCACGCCCATCAGGTCGGCGTATTTGGGGTTGGGCACGGTGGGCAGGATGGCCAGGCCCTTGGGGATGGCGGGCAGGGCCGAGCCCGGGGCCGCCGCCAGCTTGCCGGCCTCGGCCAGCCAGCGCAGGTGTTCGGGGTCGGGCACGCTGGGGGCGGTGGGGCCCACGGGGTTGCCGAAGATCCAGTTGATGCCGACGCGCATCAGGCTCACACCGATCACCAGGATCAGCGTGCCGGTGACCACGGGCGGGAAGAAGCGCAGCAGCCGGCTGACCACCGGCGCGATCAGAATCGAGATGATGCCCGCGCCGATGATGGCGCCGAAGATCAGCTGGGCCCCGGCCACGCCGGGGTTGCTGTTGGCAATGGCCACCATGGGGCCGACCGAGGCGAAGGTCACGCCCATCATCACCGGCAGCCGGATGCCGAACCACTGCGTGGCGCCCAGGGCCTGGATCAGCGTGACCAGGCCGCAGCAGAACAGGTCGGCCGAGATCAGCATGGCCACCTGCTCGGGGTCGAGCTTGAGGGCGCGGCCGATGATCAGCGGCACGGCGATCGCGCCGGCGTACATGACCAGCACATGCTGCAGGCCCAGGGCGGCCAATCGGTTGATGGGAAGGCGTTCGTCGACGGGGTGGACCGCTGGATTCATGCTGATTTCCTTGAGGACTGGAAGGGGCGGAACGTGGTGAACCTGAGACCGCCGCGCGGGGGAGCTGCGCACTTCGTGCACATAGTTGTATGTGAAAAGTGTATACAGCTCGATCCGTGCGGAGCTCAGTGAAAACCCGAGCGCCAGCAGCCTGCAAGAAGCAGGCCAGAACTCATGGACCAGGCCTGGGCAACCCTGGTGAGGGGCTGGACGGGCTTGTTGGGGCGATCAGCCCGGCGTGCGCTGCACCGGGCTCAGCGAATCGCGCAGTCTGTCGTGGGTGCGCGGCGTGTCGGGGCGCAAGGCTTCTTCCACGTGGCCGATATGGGCCAACAGACGGTCGCGCGCCAGGGACAGATCACCGGCTTCGATCGCCTCGACGATGGCCTCGTGCTCCTGGCACGACTGGCTGGCTTCGTGGCGTGACTGGTACAACGAGGCGGCCAGCGTGGTGCGGGCGGTCAGGTCGCGCAGCACGTCGGTCAGGCTGCGGTGCCCCATGCTTTCAGCCAGGCAGACATGGAAGTCGGCCAGCAGAAAGGCCCGGGCGGCGGCATCGGCACCGTCGATGGCGCTTTGCTCGTCGGCGATGTGCTGGCGCAGGCGCCGTGTCACGGCCTGCAAGGGTCGGCCCTCGTCGCCCGCGCTGGCCAGGATGCCGGCCTCCACGATGCGGCGGGCCGAGAACGCATCGCGCGCGTCTTCCACCGAGGGCTCCACCACGTACCAGCCGCGCCGCGATCGCACCTCGACAAAGCCGCGTGCCTGCAGCTGCATCAGCGCCTCGCGCACCAGGGTGCGGCTGACGCCGAAGAGGTCGGCCAGGGCTTGTTCACCCAGGCGTTCGCCGGGGGCCAGCTTCTGGGCCAGGATGGATTCGACCACCTGTTGTGCGATTTCGGTCTGGGAGCTGCTCATGGGGTCCTGGAGTTTCGGGGTCAGTGCAGGCGAGGTGCGGTGAAGGTCGATGCCGAAGGCCCTGCAAGCGCTGTGCCTGTCAGGGGGCCATCACCCAGCTTGAAGGCACCGACAGTCTGGGCCAGGTGGTGGGCCTGGTCGTTGAGCACCGACGCCGCAGCGGCAGATTCTTCGACCAGGGCCGCATTTTGCTGCGTGGAGCGGTCCATTTCCGCCACAGCCTGGCTGATCTGACCGATGCCATTGCTTTGCTCGTGCATGGCGCCGTTGATCTCTCCGATCAGCTGGCCGACGCGGCGGATGCTGTCCATGATGGTGTCCATGGTCTGGCCCACGGCCTGCACACGCTGGGTGCCGGTGCTGACGCGCTCTTCCGACGTGCTGATCAGGCCCTTGATCTCCTTGGCGGCGGTGGCGCTGCGTTGCGCCAGGCTGCGCACCTCGGCCGCCACCACGGCAAAGCCGCGGCCGTTTTCACCGGCCCGGGCAGCCTCGACGGCCGCGTTCAGGGCCAGGATGTTGGTTTGGAAGGCAATGCCGTCGATCACGCCAATGATGTCGCTGATGCGGGCGGACGACTGGTTGATCTCGTCCATGGTGCTGACGGCGCCGGCCACCACCTCACCGCCCTTGGCGGCGGCCTGGCTGGCCTCGCTGGCCAGCTGGGTGGCGCGCACCGTGGCTTCGGCCGACTGCTGGACGCTGGCCGTCAGCTGCACCAGGGCGGCCGAGGTCTGCTCCAGGCTGCTGGCCGCGCCCTCGGTGCGGCTGGACAGGTCGTGGTTGCCGTTGCGGATCTCGTCGCTGGCCAGGCGCACCGATTCGGCACCCTGGCGGATGTCGCGCAGCACCACGGCCATCTTGTCGACGAAGGTGTTGAAGGAGCGGGCCACCTGGGCCACCTCGTCCTGCCCCGAGATGGGCAGGCGCTGCGTCAGGTCGCCGCCGCCGGAGCTGATGTCGGCCATGGCGTCGCGCACCTGGGCCAGCCGGCGGAAGGCGCGGGCCGTGAAGACCGAGCTCAGCGCCGCGGCCAGCAGGGCCAGCACCACGGTGGCCAGCAGCACGCCGCGCGACACCTCGCCCAGGGCCTGGGTGGCGTCGGCCTTGTCGAGTGCCACGATCAGGTACCAGTCGGTGCCCTGGATGGCGCGCGCCTGCAGCAGCTTGCTGACGCCGCCGAGTTCAAGCTCCTGCGGGCTGGTGGCGCTGAGCAGCTTGGCCAGCGAGTCACCGGCCAAGGCAGGAGACAGCGCGGAGGCCGGTTTGAGGGTCAGCTTGGCATCGGCATGGGCCAGCAGTTGGCCGCTGCGGGTGACCAGGAAGGCCAGGCTGTTGGGGGTCGGGTGCACCGCGTTCACTACCTGGCGGACGCCATCCAGCGGCACGGCCCCGCTGACCACCCCGGCCAGGGTGCCGTCGCGCAGCATGGGCGCGGCAAAAGACACAAAAGCCACCCCGGTCGAGGCGTCGGCATAGGGCGGTGTGACCACCAGCTTGCCGGCCTGGGCGGCAGCCTTGTACCAGGGGCGGCCGGTGGGGTCGTAATTCGCCGGGGTGGTGGAGCTGCTGGAGACATAGGTCTTGTCGGTCCAGCCCACGGTGGTCACCGGAAAGCCGCCGGCCTTGTTCATGTGCAGCACGATGCCCTGCGGGTCGCCATGCTGCACCGCGTTGGCGGCGGCCTGCACCGAGGTGGTCTTGGCGGCCACCCACAGGTCGATGGCCATGCCGTTGCCTTCGCTGGCCGCGCTCAGTTGCTGCGCTGCGGTCTGGGTGATGCTGGCGCGCAGCAGGGTGTAGGTGATGGCGCCGGTGAGGCTCAAGGCCACCACGACCGAGAGGGTCGTGATCAGCAGCAGTTTGGTACGCAGGGAACTCAGCATGGGGAGAACTTCGGTGTGGGGAGGGGGCCGACTTTACTGGCGCTGTATGACGGTCTGAAGCCACCCGCATTCGACGGGTGGCGCCAGGCCCGGGAGGGCCGGCGGCAGGCTGACCTGGGTCATCATTCGGCCGAGGTGCCGCTGGCGCGGCCATCCAGCACCGCGTGGGCCCGCTCGCGGTCGATGTCGCCTTCCCAGGCGGCAATCGCCACGGTGGCCACACAGTTGCCGATCAGGTTGCCCAGGGCGCGGGCAATGCCCATGAACCAGTCCACCGACAGCACCAGCACCAGCCCGATCGCCGGGATGGCCGGAATGGCTTGCAGGGTGGCGGCCAGCACCACGATGGCCGAGCCCGGCACACCGTGCGCGCCCTTGGAGGTGACCAGCGAGATGGCCAGGATGGCCAGCAGATCGGCGGTGGAGATCGGGGTGTTGGTGGCTTGGGCAATGAAGACGGCGGCCAGCGTGATGTAGATCGAGAAGGCATCCAGGTTGAAGGAGTAGCCGGTGGGGATCACCAGGCCCACGGTCGAGTCCCGGATGCCCATGGCCTTGAGCTTGGCCATGATCTGCGGCAGCACGCTGTCCGAGGAGGTGGTGGCAAACACCACCATCAGCTCTTCACGCAGGTAGCGCAGCAGCTTGAACAGGCTGAAGCCCGACACGCGCATGATCAGGCCCAGCACCACCACCACAAAGAACAGGGTGGCACCGAAGAACAGGGCCACCAGCATGCCCAGCTGCTTGAGCGAGCCGATGCCGTATTTGCCCACCGTGAAGGCAATGGCACCCAGCACGCCCAGCGGTGCCAGGCGGATCAGCAGGCCCATGGTCTTGAACAGCGCATGCGACAGATCATCGATCAGCGAGGTGATGCGCTGGCCCTTGGGGCCCAGCAGGGCCAGGGCGCAGCCGAACAGGATGGCCACCAGCAGCACCTGCATCACGTCGCCGGTCACAAAGCCGCTGAGGGCGGTGGTCGGGATCAGGCGCAGGGCGAACTCGGTGAAGCCGCCGCCGGTGAGCTTGCCCGCATTCTCTTTGTAGGCCGAGAGCGCCGAGCCGTCGAGCGTGCTGGGGTCGATGTTCATGCCCGCGCCGGGCTGGAACACCCAGGCCAGCACCAGGCCCAGCACCAGGGCGATGGCGGTGACCACTTCGAAATAGATCAGGGCCTTGATGCCCACCCGGCCCACCCGCTTGAGGTCGCCGGTGCCGGCGATGCCATGCACCACCACGCCGAAGACGATGAAGGGGATGAGCATCTTGATCAGCTTGATGAAGCCGTCGCCCAGGGGCTTGAGTTTGACGGCCTGTTCAGGCCAGACCAGGCCGACGATGACGCCGACCACCAGGGCCAGAACCACCTGGCCGAAGAGGGATTTGTAAATGCGTGACATGGCTGCTCCAAGGTTGGAAAGAGATGTGGTTTGCAAATCTTGTATGCAAGCAATGTAGGCAAAAGTCGTGCCCATGAATACAGGGTTTTTACGCGGGGCGCGGCATCGCTCAAGCACCGAAAAGGGGATCTTCGGTGCGGCATGCACTGTTTTGGGGTGGCGGCCGCGAGCTGCTGGGCTGCGATGGTGCAGCCCCGGTCGGGCGGGTACCGGGGGGGGCGTGGAAAGGTGGCGGGCGCCGGTTGTGCAGCGGGGCGGGGGCGTCTGGGCCCCTCAGCGCCGCGCGCTCAGAGCAGGTAGAGCGATTCGAGTTGGCGCACTTCGGCCGGGCCCACACCGAGCACGTCCTGCAAATAAGGCGTCAGGCCGCCGTGGTGCTGCTGCACCGTGTCCAGGGCAGCGTCCAGAAAGCTGGGCTGCACCCGCCAGATCACCCGCATCACCGCTTCGGGGCCTTGCCCGATCAAGCCGGTGGGGCGTTGGTACAGCTCGTTGGTCAGCAGGTAGTCGTGCAGTACGACGGGGCGCTCCACGCCCAGCGCGTGCAGGATCAACGCAGCGGCAAAGCCGGTGCGGTCCTTGCCGGCGGTGCAGTGGAAGACCAGGGGCTGGTCGCTTTCCAGCAGCAGCCGGAACAGTTCGGCAAAACGGGGCGAGTTGTGCAGCACGAAGTCGCGGTAGGTCTGCTCCATCAGCTCGGCGGCATGTTCGGGCGTGAGCTCCTGGCCGCGGTCCTGCAAGGCCTTGGCGCGTTGCACCACCGTGGGCTCGATGGAGAGCGCGTGCTGCTGCACGCCGGGCAGCTCATAGGCCAGCGCGGCGCGTTCGGTCAGGCCCCGGAAATCGACCGTGCGCGTGACCCCCAGGGCCTGCAGGCGGGCCTGGTCTTCGGGTGTGAGGTGAGCCAGGTGATCCGAGCGGTAGATGCGGCCCGGGCGCATGGCCCGGCCACCCCGGGCGGGGTAGCGCCCCAGGTCACGGAAATTGCTGGCGCCGCTCAGGCGCAGGGACAGGGGGGCGTAGGTCATGAAGCAGTGGGGGCAGATCAGTGAGTGTCAACGTGACCTGCATGTTATCGCCCCGCCCGCGCCGCCGGTCAGGCCCTTGTCTCACAGGCGTCCGGGCTGAAGGTTGCTGGTGCGTCGGCCTGCCAGGCCGGCCGTTGCAGCAAGGCCTGCCAATCAAGCAGATCCGGCGGCGGGGGCTGGTCTGTGCCGGGCCCCGGGCGGAGCAGCCCGCTGGAGAAGCTCAGCCATTCGCCACTCAGGGGGTGGGGAATGTCGAGGGTGGCCGCGTGCAGCCACAGGCGTTGCAGGCCCAGGCGCTCGGCCCACCAGCGGTTGACGGGGCCCTTGCCGTGGGTGGCGTCGCCGATGATGGGGTGGGCCAGGTGCTTGAGGTGGCGGCGGATCTGGTGGCGCCGCCCGGTGCTGGGCCAGGCCTGCACCAGGGACAGGCGGCTGGCCGGGTAGCGTGGGTCGGCGGGGGCCTGGCCGGGCTCGGGCGGCAGGGCCAGCGTGGCCAGGCGCTCGAAGCGGGTATGGGCCTCCTGCACGGGGGCATCGGGCGGCGCATCGTCGGGGCGCAGCGCGTGGTCGACCTCGATGGCCTGCGGCGCCCAGCCGCGCACCACCGCCAGGTAGTGCTTGCGCGTGCGGTGGGCCTCGAAGGATTGCGACAGGGCCCGCGCGGCCTCGCTGTGCAGCGCCATCACCAGCACGCCGCAGGTGCCCTTGTCGAGCCGGTGCACCGGAAACACGTGCTGGCCCAGTTGGTCGCGCAGGGCCTGCATCACGAAGCGGGTCTCACCGGCATCCAGTCCGGTGCGGTGCACCAACCAGCCCGCCGGCTTGTAGACCGCCACCAGGTGCTCGTCGCGCCACAGCACGGTGAGCGGTGGCGAGTTAACCGGGAGGGCTGGCGAGGGCTCGGTGGCGGGCTCGGTGATCAAGCCAGCAGGTCGCTCAGGGCCCGGGCCACCACCTTGGTGGCGGCGCGCAGGTCGTTCAGATCCAGGCGTTCGTCGGCGCGCTTGGCGTGCGACTCAAGCACGGTGCGCGGGCCGGCGCCGTAGATCACGCCGGGGATGCCGCGCTCCACATACAGGCGCACGTCGGTGTAGAGCGGCGTGCCCACGGCGGGCACGTCCTCGCCCAGCACCGCCTTGGCGTGTTGCTGGATGGCGTCGACCAGCGGCTTGTTGCCGGCCAGCGGGGTCATCGAGCGCGCCAGCAGCAGGCGCTTGATCTCCACGCTGATGCCCTGGCGCTCGGCCGCGGCCTGCTCGATCACCTGTCGGATGCGGGCTTCGACCTCGACCGGGTTCTCTTCGGGGATCATGCGGCGGTCCAGTTTGAACATCACCTTGCCCGGCACCACGTTGGTGTTGGTGCCGCCTTCGATGCGGCCCACATTCAGGTAGGGGTGGTTGATGCCGGCCACCTGCGAGCTCACTTTTTGGTACTCGGTGTTCTGGGCATACAAGGCGTTCAGGATGTGCACCGCGCCTTGCAGCGCATCAACCCCGGTGTGGGGCACGGCGGCATGGGCCATCTTGCCGTGCACGGTCACTTCCATCTGCAGGCAGCCGTTGTGCGCGGTGACCACCTCGTGCGAGAAGCCGGCCGCCACCATCAGGTCGGGCTTTGTCAGCTGGTTCTTCAGCAGCCAGCCCGGGCCGAGTTCGCCGCCAAACTCTTCGTCGTAGGTGAAGTGCAGTTCCACCGCCCCTTGGGTGGGGCGGGCCACGGCCTCCAGGGCACGCAGGGCGAAGGTGAAGCTCGCGAAATCGCTCTTGCTGACCGCGGTGGCGCGGCCATACATCTTGCCGTCCACGATCTCGGCACCATAGGGGTCGTGGGTCCAGCCCTCGCCCGGGGGCACCACGTCGCCGTGGGCGTTGAGCGCGATGGTGCGGCCACTGCCGGCCGGGCCGAAGGGGCGGCGCACGATCAGGTTGGTGATGCTCTGCATGCCATAGGCCTGCACCTCGGCGGCGGGCACGGGGTGCTTCTCGGCTTCGTAGCCGAAGGCCTGCAGCAGCTCGGCCGTGCGCTCGGCGTGCGGGGCGTTGTTGCCGGGCGGGGTGTCGGTGGGCACCTGCACCAGGGCCTGCAGAAAGCGCACTTCCTCGTCGAAGTGGGCGTCGATCCAGGCGTCGAGGGCGGCGTACGGTGCGGCGGAAGGGGCGGTGTCGCGGGCGGTGTTGTGTGCTTCGGTCATGGTGTCAGACAGCGGTGAAGTGGTTCAGGACATGGGCAAAGGCGTCCACCGCCAGCTGCATGTCTTCATTGGTGCTTGATTCGAGCGGGTTGTGGCTGATGCCCGAGTTCAGGCCGCGCACGAACAGCATGGCCTGGGGCATCACCTCGTGCAGCTTCATGGCGTCGTGGCCGGCCCCGCTGGGCATGCGGAACACCGGCAGGCCCAGGGCGCTGACGGCGGCCTCCCAGCGCTGCTGCAGCGCCGGGGCGCTGGGGGCGGCGGCAGCCCGCATGGTCTCTTCGAGGGTGTAGCGCAGGCCGCGGCGTTCGCACAGGGCGGCCAGCTCGGCCAGCACATCGCGCGCCAGCGCGTCGCGCTGGGCATCGTTGGGGGCTCGCAGGTCGAGTGAGAACTTGCAACGCCCCGGCACCACATTGATCGAGCCGTTGGGCACCTGCAGCTGGCCGATGGTGCCCACCGAGTCGCCGTCCTGGGCGGCCCGCTTTTCGACATACAGCGCCAGTTCGGCCACCGCGGTGGCGGCGTCGCGGCGCCGGTCCATGGGGGTGGTGCCGGCGTGGCTGGCCGTGCCGATCACTTCACCGAGGTAGCGCACGCTGCCGTTGATCGAGGTGACCACGCCCAGGGGCAGGTCCTTCTCGTTGAGCACCGGGCCTTGTTCGATGTGGACCTCGATGAAGCCCAGGTAGGCCGCCGGGTCGCGTTGGAGCTTGGGGATGTCATCGATGCACAGGCCGGCGTGCTGCATGGCCTCGCGCATGGTGATGCCGTCGGCATCCTGCTGGTCCAGCCACTCGGGCTTGAAGTCGCCGATCAGAGCGCCCGAGCCCAGGAAGGTGGCCTTGTAGCGCTGGCCTTCCTCTTCGGCAAAGCCGATCACCTCCAGCCCGAAGGGCAAGCGGCTGCCTTGCGCCTTGAGCTGCTGCACGCAGGCCATGGGCACAAAGATGCCCAGGCGCCCGTCGTACTTGCCGCCGTTGCGCACGGTGTCGTAGTGCGACCCCGTCATCAGGTAGCGGGCACCGGCCGTGGCCGGGTGGTAGCGGCCCACCACATTGCCCACGGCATCGATGCCGACCTCGTCAAAGCCGGCTTCGCGCATCCAGTGGGCGATGCGCTGGGCGCAGGCCCGGTGGGCGTCGGTCAGGTAGGTGACGGTGAGCTGGCCCAGCTCGGCAAAGCCGGGGTCGGAGTGCTGGGCGAGTTTTTCTTGCCAGTCCCACACCAGGTTGCCCTGCACCGGCTCAACGCCGAACTTGTCGTTCAAGCGGATCTCGGCGATGCGGTGGATGTTGCGCAGGCACTCGGCCAGTTCGAAGTCGGGGTGGTTGTGCAGGCGGCGTTCGAAGGTCTCGATGATCTCGTGCCGGCCCAGGCCCAGGCCGCGCGGGCCGCGCACGGCCAGGATGAAGGGGAAGCCGAAGCGCGCGTTGTAGTCGGCATTGAGCTGCTGGATGCGGGCGAACTCTTCAGGCGTGCAGTCGGTCAGGCCGGCCTTGCCTTGTTCGTGGGTGGACTCAGCGGTCAGGCTCTTGCTAACCATGGCCTTGCCCGCCAGCTCGGGGTGGGCACGGATCAGGCCCAGCTGGGCGTCGCGGCCGGACTGGCTGACCACCTGGGTCAGCGCATGCTTGAGCTGGGCCAGCGACTGGAAGGGGCGCTGCGGCAGCACGCGCTCCACGATCCAGGGCGAGTGCTCGTACAGGCCATCGAGCCATTGCAAGGCCTGTTTGGTGCTGGCGGTGTTGAATTCGGCAAGGGTGAGGGCCATGGTCAGCCTGCTTTCTGTTCGGTGAAGGGATGCACCTGCTGCCAGTGGCGGGCAATGTCGATGCGGCGGCACACCCAGACCTTGTCGTGGCGCTGGATGTGGTCGAGAAACTTCTGCAGCGCCACCATGCGCCCGGGGCGGCCCAGCAGGCGGCAGTGCATGCCGATGCTCAGCATCTTGGGGCGGTTCTCGCCGGCGGGGTCGCCCTCGGCGTACAGGCAGTCGAAGCTGTCGCGCAGGTAGGTGAAGAAGTCGTCGCCCTGCGAGAAGCCCTGGGGCAATGAAAAACGCATGTCGTTGGTGTCCAGGGTGTAGGGCACCACCAGGTGCGGCACCACGGCGCCGTCGCTGCGCTCGACCTTCATCCAGAAGGGCAGGTCGTCCCCGTAGTAGTCGCTGTCGTACTCCAGCCGGCCGTCGTCCACCACCAAGCGGCGGGTGCGCGGGCTGTCGCGGCCGGTGTACCAGCCGCTGGGGCGCTGGCCGGTGAGTTTTTCGATCGCGTCCAGCGCCACGCGCATGTGCTCGCGCTCGGTGGCCTCGTCGATGTTCTGGTAGTGGATCCAGCGCCAGCCATGGCAGGCGATCTCATGGCCGAGGTCGACAAAGGCCTGGGTCAGCTCGGGGTGGCGTTGCAGGGCCATGCCGACGCCGAAGATGGTCATGGGCAGGCCGCGCTTCTCGAACTCGCGCAGGATGCGCCACACGCCCACGCGCGAGCCGTACTCGTAGATGCCTTCCATGCTCATGTGGCGGTCGGGGTAGCTGGCCGGGTTGAACATCTCGGACAGGAACTGCTCCGAGCCGGCGTCGCCGTGCAGGGTGGCGTTCTCGCCGCCTTCCTCGTAGTTCAGCACGAACTGGACCGCAATGCGGGCCTGGCCCGGCCACTGGGCGTGGGGCACATCGCGGCCGTAGCCGATCAGGTCACGGGGGTAGGGTTGGGTGGTGTCGTAAGGCTTCATGGGCGGGCTCGGAGGGCTGACGGGGTGGGGTGAAGTTCAGGACAGGGCCATGGACAGGTCGCTGGTGGGCAGCTTGCGGTCGAAGGTGAGGCTTTCCTCGACATGGGTCAGGTGATCGTTCATGAGTTGCACCGCCAGGGCTTCGTCGCGCGCCGCCAGCGCCTTGACGATCTCGCCGTGCTCTTCGTGGGAGTGTTCGGCCGCACTGGCCGACTGGTACATCAGCGTGATCAGGGCGCAGCGCGAAATCAGCTCACCCAGCAATTGGGCCAGCACCTCGTTGCCCATCAGCTCGGCCATGCGCACATGGAAGTCGCCCAGCAGTTCGGTGCGACCGGAGGCATCGCCGTCCTGCACGGCGGCTTTCTCGCGGGCCACGTGCTCGCGCAAGGCCTTGATCTTGCTAGGGGTGACATCGCGCACAAAGGCACGCGTCATTTCAGCCTCCAGCATGCGCCGCACGGCGAAAACCTGCCGGGCCTCGGTGACCGAGGGCGCCGCGACAAAGGCCCCGCGCGCCGGCTCCAGCCGGATCAGGCGGTTTTGCGACAGCTGGAACAGAGCCTGGCGGACCAGCGTGCGCGACACGCCGAAGTGGTCGGCCAGCTTCTGTTCGGCCAGCTTGGTGCCCGGCAGCAGCCGGTGTTCGACGATGGCCCGGGTCAGGCTCTCGACGATGACGTGGGTGGTCGATGGGTTGGGGGCGTCCATGAGTTCATGATAGCTGCCAATTCAAAAAGTGTATACACTTTTGGTTCACGATTGCCGCCATCGCAGCATCCACCCGGTCGGCCTGCGGGCCGTCTCTTGTCTTGTTACCCGAAAGGATCACCCATGGGCCTCAGTACCCACGTTCTGGACACCATGCACGGCAGCCCGGCCGCCGGCATGGGGGTTTCGCTGTTCACCACCCAGGGCGACAACGCCACCCTGGTGCGCCGCTTTGTGTTGAACGCCGATGGGCGCTCCGACGGCCCGCTGTACGACAACAACAACCTGCGCCCTGGCACCTACCGTCTGGTGTTCGAGGTGGCGGATTACTTCCGCACCCGTGGCGTCGACCTGCCTGAGCCGCCCTTTCTCGACAAGGTGACGCTGGACTTCGGCATCGCCCATGCCGACCAGCACTACCACGTGCCCCTGCTGGTCAGCCCCTGGAGCCATTCCACCTACCGCGGCTCCTGAGGCCGGCGCGGCTCAGCCGCCGCTCTGACCTTCGGTCAGGGTGTCGAGCTGGAACTTGCCGCTCTCGTCCCACAGCCAGGTGTCGGTGTAGACCACCTTGCCCAGGCGGGCCGGCACCGGGTAGGGCGCGGCCTCGCGGGCCGTGCGCTCGATCTCGGCGATCACCTCCGGGGCATGACGCGGCGCGCGCATCCAGTGCAGTTGCGTGACCTGGCCCCGGCTGTCGATACTCACCTGCAGCACACCCACCGCGTACAGCATGGGCGGCAGCTTGCCCGCGTAGATGCGCTGGGTGTTGAGCTTGTAGAGGTGTTGTGCCGCATCCAGACGATAGGCCTTGGGCGTGGAGGCGGCCGAGGCCGGGCTGGGTGTGCGGGCGCCACTCTTGCCGGCGGGGCCGGCGACCGGGCCCGGCGTTTCGGCCGCAGGCGTGTTCTCGTTCAGCGGCGGTGTCGGGCTGCTGCCGCAGGCGGCCAGCAGCGCGGCCCAGGCCGTGGCCATCAGCCACAGGGGGCGCCGGATCAGGGCGGGCATGGAGCGCTTTGGCAGGGCGGGTGAGCGTGGGGCGGGTCCGTTCATGGGCGCATTGTGCCTTTGCGAATGCGTTCTTATTGTTGCCAGTCGTATCTGCCGTAAGGCCATTTTGTCTGGATGAAGGGGTTTATGACCGCAAAATCAGCGCCCATGAGTGTTTTGTCCCAACTGCTGCAAGGCCTGAACCAGGCCCCGGCCTGCCTGGTGCGCGTGGTGCGCACCCAGGGTTCGGTGCCGCGCGAGGTGGGCGCCTGGATGGCGGTGTGGCCCGAGTCCGTGCTGGGCACCATCGGCGGCGGCCACCTGGAACTGGTGGCCACCCTGGCCGCCCGCGAAGGCCTGCGCGACCCCGCCACGCCCTGGCCGCAGCAGCAGCGCCATGCCCTGGGCCCCAGCCTGGGGCAGTGCTGCGGCGGTGTGGTGCACCTGAGCCTGGAGCGGGTCACCGCGGCCGACCGCGAGCGCCTGCGCACCGAACTGGCGCAAGGCGGCCAGCCCCTGGCTTTGTTCGGGGGCGGCCATGTGGGGCATGCGCTGGTGCGGGTGCTGGCGCCGCTGCCGTTTCGCCTGCGCTGGATCGACAGCCGCGACGGCATCTTCCCGCCCGAACTGCCCGAGAACGTGGACGCCGAGCACTCCGACCCGGTGCAAGGGGCGGTGGCCGACCTGGTGCCGGGCTCCCAGGTGCTGGTGATGAGTTTCAGCCATGCCGAAGACCTGGACATCGTGGCCGCCTGCCTGCGCCGCCAGCGCGAACGCGGTGACCTGCCGTTTGTCGGTCTGATCGGCAGCCAGACCAAATGGGTCACCTTCCAGCGGCGCCTGCAGGAGCGTGGCTTCACCGCCGAGGAGCTGGATCACATCACCTGTCCCATCGGCGTGCCGGGCATCAGCGGCAAGCAGCCGGAGGTCATTGCCGTGGCGGTGGCGGCACAGTTATTGCAAAAGCTTCCGGGCACCGGGGCAGCCTCGGGAAAGCCCTGATCCAGGGCCGGACGATCCGTCTGCACGGTGCTCAAAAACTGTATACACTTTGCCGCCTGGAGGCCGTGACAACGACCTCCTTTCTGCATCCGGTCGCAGCGGAGCTGGGGTTCTTCCAACCCATGGCCGCGGCCCCAACTTCTGCTCACAGCGCCCGCAGTGGTGAGCAGACCATCAAAGTGCCACCCTGTTGGTTCAGGGGCACCGGAGTTGAGAATGGAAAGCTATTTCCTGGACTGGGCCAACCTGCTGCTGCGCTGGGTCCACGTCATCACCGCCATCGCCTGGGTTGGCTCCTCGTTCTATTTCGTCTTTCTGGACAGCAGCCTCACGCCGCCCGAAGACCCTGAGCTGAAACGCCAGGGCGTGAGCGGTGAGCTGTGGGCCGTGCACGGCGGGGGCTTCTACCACCCCGTCAAGTTTGCCGTGTCGCCGCCCAAGCTGCCCGGGCACCTGCACTGGTTCTACTGGGAAAGCTACAGCACCTGGCTGACCGGCTTTTCGCTGTTCACCGTCTCCTACCTCTGGAGCGCCAGCACCTACCTGATCGACAAGTCGCGCATGGACTGGGCGCCCGCCGAAGCGATTGCCGTGGCGCTGGGCTTTCTGGTCGTGTTCTGGCTGTTGTACGACGGCATCTGCCGGGTGTTCGGCCAGCGCAAGAATGGCGACGCCATCGTGGGCGCCCTGGTGCTGGTGCTGGTCTGTGTGGCCTCGTGGCTGGCCTGCCACTGGTTTGCCGGCCGCGCCGCCTTCTTGCTGATGGGCGCCATGATCGCCACCTCGATGAGTGCCAACGTGTTCTTCTGGATCATCCCGGGCCAGCGCACGGTGGTGCAGCAGATCAAGGACGGCCTGCCGGTCGACCCCATCCACGGCAAGCGCGGCAAGCAGCGCAGTGTGCACAACACCTATTTCACGCTGCCGGTGCTGTTTGCCATGCTGTCCAACCACTACAGCTTCACCTACACCCACCCGCAGAACTGGCTGGTGCTGATCGGCATGATGTTTGCCGGTGCCGCCATCCGCCAGTTCTTTGTGATGCGCCACGGCTTCAAGCTGGGCCGCAATGCCCACCCCTGGCCCTATGCCGCCGCCGGCGTGGTGGTGCTGCTGGGGCTGATCGTCTGGCTGCGGCCGGCCCCGGTGGCGCCCGTGGCGGCCTCGGCGGCGCAACCGGCCGTCACCTTTGCCCAGGTGCAGCAGGTGTTGGCGGCCCGCTGCTACATGTGCCACGGCGAGGCCGTGCAGATGAAGAACGTGCGCCTGGACTCACCCGAGCAGGTCAAGGCCCATGCCCAGGCGGTCTACCAGCAGGCCGTGGTCAGCAAGATCATGCCCATGAACAACGCCACCGGCATCACCGACGAAGAGCGCGCCCTGATCGGCGCCTGGTTCCAGGCCGGTGCCCCTACCACCCCCTGATCGCGGCCCTGTCATGAGCAAGACCCTGCTGCTGCGCAACGCCCGTTGCGTGGCCACTTTTGACGAGCAGCGCCGCGAACTGTGCGACGCTTCGGTGTTCATCCGCGGCCACCGCATCGAGGCCATCGGCCCCGCGGCCGATCTGGCCGATTTGGCCGAGCAGGCCGACGAGGTGCTCGACCTGCGCGGCTGCCTGGTCACGCCCGGCCTGGTCAACACCCACCACCACATGTACCAGTCCCTCACCCGGGCGATCCCCGCGGTGCAGGATGCCGAGCTGTTCTCGTGGCTGCAGGGGCTTTACCCCATCTGGGCCGGTCTGACGCCCGAGATGGTGCAGGTCTCGACCCAGGTGGCCATGGCCGAGTTGCTGCTCAGTGGCTGCACCACCAGCAGCGACCACCTCTACATCTACCCCAACGGCGTGCGCCTGGACGACAGCATCGAAGCCGCCCAGGCCATCGGCATGCGTTTTGTCGCCACCCGCGGCAGCATGAGCGTGGGTCGCTCGCAGGGCGGCCTGCCACCCGATGAGGTGGTGGAGCGCGAAGACGCCATCCTGCGCGACACCCAGCGCCTGATCGAGCGCTGGCACGACGCCGGCCATGGCGCCATGGTGCAGGTGGCCGTGGCCCCGTGCTCACCCTTCAGCGTGAGCCGCGACCTGATGCGCGAATCGGCCCTGCTGGCCCGGGCGCATGGCGTGCGCCTGCACACCCACCTGGCCGAGAACGACCACGACATCGCCTACAGCCGCGACAAGTTCGGCTGCACGCCGGCCGAGTACGCCGAGCAGCTGGGCTGGGTGGGGCACGATGTGTGGCATGCCCACTGCGTCAAGCTGGACGCGGCCGGCATGTCGCTGTTTGCCCGCACCCGCACCGGGGTGGCGCACTGCCCTTGCAGCAACATGCGCCTGGCCTCGGGCATCGCCCCGATCCGCCGCATGCTCGACGCGGGTGTGCCCGTGGGCCTGGGGGTGGACGGCAGCGCCAGCAACGATGGTGCCCACATGCTGGGCGAGGCGCGTCAGGCCATGCTGCTGGCCCGCGTTGGCCGCGCTCTGGAGCCCTTTGGCTGCGATGCCGGCCCGGCCGAGATGAAGGCCCGCGACGCCCTGGCCCTGGCCACCCGGGGTGGGGCCGAGGTGCTGGGGCGCGCCGACATCGGATCGCTGGCCGTGGGCCAGTGCGCCGACCTGGCGGTGTTCGACCTGGGCAGCCTCGACCTGGCCGGCGGCGCCGTGCACGACCCCGTCGGCGCCTTGCTGCTGTGTGCCCCGGCCAAGGCCCGCCACACCGTGGTCAATGGCCGGGTGGTGGTGCGCGACGGGCAGCTCACCACGCTCGATCTGCCCCCCTTGATCGAGCGCCACAACCGCCTGGCCCTGCAATTGGCAGTGACGGCCCTGGGCCGGCGCTGAGCTGCTTTCGAGCCCCGGTGCCGCTCAGGCGGCCCGTTGCAGCGGCTGAGGGGGCGTTTGTTGCTGCACGGGCCCGGGCAACTGGGGCCCGCGCACATGCAGGCCGCTGTGGCTTTGCTTGGCGTCGTGTTTGGCCAGGGCGGCCTCGTTGGCCACCTGCTCGGCCGATTCGTACTGCCCGCGCAGCACCCGCACCGCACCGATCGACAGCGTGGTGCACGGGAAGAAGCGCTTCACACCGTGTCGGTCTTCGGCTTCGATGCCCCCGGCCTGCCGGGCGTTGTCGTCAAACAGGGCCAGGGCCTCGCGCGCAAACTCGTCAATGATGGCTTCGCAGCGCTGCTGCCAGTTGTTGCTCTGGAACAGGATCATGAAGTCGTCGCCACCCACATGCCCCACAAAGTCGCGCCGGGCATCGCAGTGGTTCACGCACAGCCGGGCCACCAGCCGGATCATCTCGTCGCCGCGCCAGTAGCCGTACTGGTCGTTGAAGGGCTTGAAGTGGTTCAGGTCGGCGTAGCAGGCCACGAACTCGCTGCCGCTGGTCAGCAGGCGGTCGATGTGCATGCTGATCGGGATGTTGCCGGGCAGAAAGGTCAGGGGGTTGGCGTGGCGGGCCGCCTCGATGCGCGCCTCGGTCACTGAGCGCACCAGTTGGTCGCCGGTGCCCAGGCCCACGTAGCGGCCGTTGTCGGTGACGATGAAGCCATCGTTCAGGTAGCGCTGGTCCTGCGAGGTCAGGATGCCCACCAGCTCGTCCACGTCGTAGTCCAGCTCCACCACCCGGGGCGAGTGGTTGGCATAGGCCAGGCAGGGCTTGCGCCCATGCACCTCGCGAAAATAAAGCGTCGCGTAGTGGTTCATGAACTGCTGGCGGTTGATCAGGCCCACCGGCCGCTCACCGTCCACGATGGCCAGCGCATGCAGTTCGGGCCGGGCCTTGAAGACCTCGGCCAGCTCGTTGTTGGTGCAGCCCATGCCCACGGCCGGGGCCTGGATCACGGGCAGGTGGCGCAGCACCCCCGGGCGGGCGGTCTGCTGCAGTTGCGGCAGCACCGACACGCGGCGGTCGTGCATCACCGTCAGCGCGGCATCGACCACCGCCTGCGCCACCTCCCGCGCCGGTCGGCCCAGCAGGTAGCCCTGGCCATAGGCAATGCCCAGGTCGCGCAGCACGCGCAGGTCATCGGTGGTCTCGATGCCCTCGGCGATCAGGACCGAGCCAAACACCTCGGCAATGCCCTTGAGGGCATTGACCACCTGCAGGCATTCGGTGCGCTGGTCCAGCGCCCGGGTGAAGTACTTGTCGATCTTCACGTAGGCCGGCTTCACTTCCGACCACAGGCGCAGGCTGGAGCGACCGTCGCCAAAATCATCCAGGGCCAGGGTGATGCCGGCCGCGTGCAGGTGCTGCACGGCGGCGTGCAACTGTTCCATGTCGCCCACCCGTTCGTGCTCGGTGATCTCCATCACCAGCATGCGGGGCGACACCCCGCAGCGCCGGGCGGCCTCGATCAGCGATTCGGCCTCCTGCAGTTGCATGGCCTCGACCAGTGCGTCGGCGCTGATGTTGACGAACAGCCGCCCCGGCTCGCCCGCCTGACCCCATTGAACCAGGGCCGTGTGCACACAGAACAGCTCGAACTCGAACAGCAGGTCCTCCTGCTGGGCCAGGGCCAGCAGCACATCGGGGCGCTCCCACTCGGTGCCGGCCGGGCCGCGGATCAGCGCCTCGTGGCCGAAGATCGAGCCGCTGCGCAGGTCGGCAATCGGTTGGAACACGCAATGCAGCGCTTGGTTCTCCATCAGGGTGGCCAGGCGGCCGGGTGCCAGGCTCAGGCCGTGTTCCGGCGTCGCCACCCGGGCCACGGCCTGGGCTTCGAATGAGGATCGGTTCAAGCGCACTCCTGAGGATGGACGAAGAGGGGGGATTCTGAACCGGGCCTGTGACCGGTGCATGACGCGAGGTAAAGCAGTTTTGACCCGCCGGGGGACAAGCGTGTTGCGCGAGGCTTGGCACAATCGGGCCATGACTGCCCCACAAGCCACCCAACATCGCGTCGCCCTCGATCTGCAGGGCGCTGTCTGCCCCAGCCCCAGCGCGGACCCGCAGGCCTTCTTGCAACACCTGTATGCGCAGGCCGTCTGGCGCGCCTTGCCGCTGCAAGGCCTGGCACGCCACCTGCCCCAGCCGCCCAAGGGCCGCACCCTGGTGCTGGGCGCGGGCAAGGCCGGGGCCTCGATGGCCCAGGCGGTCGAGGCGCTGTGGCCGGCCGATGCGCCGCTGTCGGGCCTGGTGGTCACGCGCTACCACCACATTCCGCCGCGCCCCGCCGGCCTGCCTGAGCGCATCGAGGTGGTCGAGGCCTCGCACCCCGTGCCTGATGCGGCAGGCCTTGCCGCGGCCCAGCGCATCCTGCAACTGACCGAGGGCCTGACCGAGGACGACCTGGTGCTGTGCCTGATCTCGGGCGGCGGCTCGGCCCTGCTGACCCTGCCGGCCGAGGGCCTGAGCCTGGAGGACAAGCAGCGCATCAACCGCGAGTTGCTGCACAGCGGCGCCAGCATCGGCGAGATGAACTGTGTGCGCAAGCACCTGTCGCGCATCAAGGGTGGGCGCCTGGCCGCGGCCTGCGCGCCGGCGCGGGTGATCACGCTCACCATCAGCGACGTGCCGGGCGATGACCCTTCGGTGATCGCCAGCGGCCCCACCGTGCCCGATGCCAGCAGCTGCGCCGACGCGCTGGCCATCCTGGCCCGCTACGGCATCGAGGTGCCCGCGGCGGTGCACGCTCAATTGCAGGCCGGTGCGCTCGAAACCCCCAAGCCCGGCGACGCGGTGTTCGCGGGCCATGAGGTGCAGCTGATCGCCACCCCGCGCCAGTCGCTGGAGGTGGCGGCCGAGGTGGCCCGCGCCGCCGGCATCGCAGCCTATGTGCTGTCCGACGAGATCGAGGGCGAATCGCGCGAGGTGGGCAAGGTGCACGCCGCGCTGGCGCGATCCGTGGCCCAGCACGGCCAGCCTTTCGCCCGGCCCTGCGTCATCTTGTCGGGCGGTGAGACCACGGTGACGATCCGTCCGCAGCCCGCCGGCAGCCCGCGTGGGCGCGGTGGCCGTGCCGGCGAGTTCTGCCTGGGCCTGGCCCAGGCCCTGCAAGGGCAGCCGCGGGTGTGGGCCCTGGCGGCGGACACCGATGGCATCGATGGCGTGGAAGACAATGCCGGCGCCTGCGTCAGCCCCGACACCCTGGCCCGCGCCCAGGCCCTGGGCCTGAAGGTGGAGCAGTTTCTGGACCGCAACGACGCCTACGGCTATTTCGAGGCCCTGGGCGACCTGGTCATCACCGGCCCCACCCACACCAATGTGAACGACTTCCGGGCGATGCTGATCCTGGACTGAGCCCCGGTCTTACTTCAACTGCTCCCACCAGCGCGCCTCGAACCGCCCCTGCATGAAGGCCACAAAGGACGAGACCTTCTGCGGCAGCAGGCGCGGCGAGGGGAACACGGCGTGGATCTCCTGCTCGGGCAACTGGCAGGTCTTGAGCACCTCCAGCACCTTGCCGCTGGCCAGTGATTCGGCCGCCACGTAGCGGGGCAGGGCGGCCACCCCCAGGTGGGCCCGCGCGGCCGCCAGCAGGGCCGACAGGTTGTTGGAGCGCATGCGCCCGCTCACCGGCACGTTCACCAGCTCGCCCGCGGGCGTGCGCAGGCGCCAGAAGTCGTCGCCCTGCACGCTGCTGTAGATCAGCGCATCGTGCCCGCGCAGCTCGCCGGGCTTGCGCGGTGTGCCGTGGCGGCGCAGGTAGGTGGGCGAGGCCACCAGGGCCCAGGGATTCTGGCCCAGGCTGCGCGCGCCCAGGCCCGAGTCGGCCAGCTTGCCCAGGCGGATCGCCACATCGATGCCCTGGGCCACCAGATCGGTGTAGCGGTCGTCAAAACTCAGGTCCACCTTCACCTGCGGGTGCCGGGCCATGAACTCCAGCACCAGGGGCACAACCACCCGTCTGCCGAAAGCCACCGAACTGCCCACACGCAGCAGACCGTTCACCTGCGTCTGGCGCACCTGGACCACCTCTTCGGCCTCGCTCACCTGGCCCAGGATGGCTTTGCAACGCTCGTAGTACAGCGCGCCGGGCTCGGTCAGGCTGACCCCGCGCGTGTTGCGGTTGAGCAGCCTCACCTTGAGTTGGGCCTCCAGGGCCGCCACCTGCTTGGTGACGGTGGGCTGGGTGGTGGCGAACTCTTTCGCCACCTTGGTGAAGCTGCCGGATTCCACCACCCGCACAAACAGATTCATGGCGTCGAAACGGTCCATCGCAGTCTCCTGGCTCTTCTTGGGGCTTGCAGTGTGCGCTGCCGTCGATCCGGCAGTCATTCCAGCAGCGAATAAATTTTATGGCCCGCCCGGGCATTCCGGCCAGGGCCGGTGCCGCCTAAATTTCGTCCACCCCGACAGGGTTCACCCAAGGAGACGACATGGCAAGAATGAAGGCGATCGAGGCAGCGGTCTGCATCCTCGAAAAAGAAGGCGTGAGTGTGGCGTTCGGCGTGCCCGGCGCCGCCATCAACCCGCTGTATGCGGCGCTCAAGGCGCACGGTGGCATCGGCCACATCCTGGCGCGCCACGTGGAGGCCGCCTCGCACATGGCCGAGGGCTACACCCGGGCCGTGGCCGGCAACATCGGCGTGTGCATCGGCACCAGCGGTCCGGCCGGCACCGACATGGTCACCGGGCTGTACTCGGCCAGCGCCGACTCGATCCCGATTCTGTGCATCACCGGCCAGGCGCCACGGGCCCGCCTGCACAAGGAGGATTTCCAGGCCGTCGACATCAGTGCCATCGCCCGCCCGGTCACCAAATGGGCCACCACCGTGATGGAGCCGGCCCAGGTGCCGGGGGTGTTCCAGCAGGCCTTTCACCTGATGCGCTCGGGCCGCCCCGGCCCGGTGCTGATCGACCTGCCCATCGATGTGCAGTTGGCCGAGATCGACTTCGACCCCGCCACCTACGCCCCCTTGCCGGCCTGGAAGCCCCAGGCCACCCGGGCCCAGGTGGAGCATGCGCTGCAGCTGCTGAGCCAGGCCGAGCGGCCCTTGCTGGTGGCCGGGGGCGGCATCATCAACGCCGATGCCTGCGGCCTGCTGGTCGAGCTGGCCGAGCTGCTGCAGCTGCCCGTGATCCCCACCCTGATGGGCTGGGGCAGCCTCCCCGACGACCACCCGCTGATGGTGGGCATGTGCGGCCTGCAGACCAGCCACCGCTACGGCAATGCCAACCTGCTGGCCAGCGACTTCGTGCTGGGCATCGGCAACCGCTGGGCGAACCGCCACACCGGCTCGGTCGAGGTCTACACCCGCGGGCGCAAGTTCGTGCACATCGACATCGAGCCGACCCAGATCGGCCGCGTGTTTGCGCCCGACTACGGCATCGTGTCCGATGCCGGTGCCGCCCTGGCCCTGCTGGTCGAGGTGGCGCGCGAGTGGCTGGCCCAGGGGCGTCTGCGACCGCGCAGCGCCTGGGTGGCCGAATGCCAGGGCCGCAAGCAAAGCCTTGATTACCTGCGCAAGACCCACTTTGACCAAGTGCCCATGAAGCCGCAGCGCGTCTACCAGTGCATGAACAACGCCTTTGGTCGCGACGCCTGCTATGTGTCGACCATCGGCCTGTCGCAGATCGCGGCCGCGCAGTTCCTGCACGTCTACCACCCGCGCCACTGGATCAACTGCGGCCAGGCCGGCCCCCTGGGCTGGACCCTGCCGGCCGCCCTGGGCGTGCGGGTGGCCGACCCGGCGCGCAAGATCGTGGCCCTGTCGGGCGACTACGACTTTCAGTTCATGCTCGAAGAGCTGGCCGTGGGCGCGCAGTTCAAGCTGCCCTACATCCATGTGCTGGTCAACAACAGCTACCTGGGCCTGATCCGCCAGGCGCAGCGCAGCTTCTCGATGGACTACTGCGTGCAACTGGCCTTCGACAACCTCAACACCGAGGCCGACGAGCCGGCCCGCAGCTATGGCGTGGACCACGTGAAGGTGGTCGAGGGCCTGGGCTGCAAGGCCATCCGCGTGCACCGCCCCGAAGAGTTTGCTCCCGCCGTGCAACAGGCCGAGGCCTGGATGGCCGAGCACCGCACGCCGGTGGTCATCGAGCTGCTGCTGGAGCGCGTGACCAACATCGCCATGGGCGCCGAGATCGACCAGATCAACGAGTTCGAAGACCTGGCCACCAACGCCGCCGATGCACCCACCGCCATCGCCATGCTCGATTGAGCGCCCCCGGGTCCGCCTGCCTTAGTCCAACTTTCAGGGAGAGCTTTCACATGCCCCGCTTTGCTGCCAACCTCACCATGCTGTTCACCGAACGGCCTTTTCTGGATCGCTTTGAAGCCGCCGCGCATGCCGGCTTCGAGGCCGTCGAGTTTCTCTTCCCTTACGCCTACGAGGCGCACGAGATCCGTTCTCGCCTCGATCAGCACCGGCTGCAGCTGGTGCTGCACAACCTGCCGGCCGGCGACTGGGATGCGGGCGAACGCGGCATCGCCTGCGACCCGACCCGGGTGGCCGAATTCCGGGCCGGGGTGGGCCAGGCCCTGGCCTATGCCCAGGCGCTGGGGGTGCCCCAGCTCAACTGCCTGGCCGGCAAGGCGCCGGCCGGCGTGGCCGAGTCGCTGCTGCACCAGACCCTGGTGAGCAACCTGCGCTTTGCGGCTGGCGCGCTGCGCCAGGCCGGGCTGCGCCTGTTGATCGAGCCCATCAACCCCTTCGACATCCCCGGCTTCTACCTCACCCGCACCGACCAGGCCCTGGCCCTGCTCGACGAAGTGGGGGCCGACAACGCCTTCGTGCAATACGACATCTACCACGCGCAGCGTGTGGAGGGCGAGCTGGCGGCCACCCTGCAACGGGCCCTGCCGCGCATCGGCCACATTCAGCTGGCCGACAACCCCGGCCGGCACGAGCCCGGCACGGGCGAGATCAACTACCCCTGGCTGCTGCGCCACATCGACCGACTGGGCTACGCGGGCTGGATCGGCTGCGAGTACAAGCCTGCCGCCGACACCCTGGCCGGCCTGGGCTGGCGCCGCGCCATGGCCTGAACGGCCCCCTTTCATCTGTGACCTGACAACGGAGACTTCTCATGACTCAAAAACCGCTTCAACTCGGCTTCATCGGCCTGGGCATCATGGGCACACCGATGTGCCTGAACCTGATCCGCGGCGGCCACCAGCTGTTCGTGCACACCCGCGGCAAGGTGCCGGCGGCGCTGGCCGACACCTCGGCCACCCAATGCCTGAGCGCGCGCGGCGTGGCCGAGCGGGCCGACATCATTTTCACCATGCTGCCCGACACCCCCGATGTCGAGCAGGTGCTGTTCGGTGACGACGGCCTGGCCCTGGGCCTGAGCCCCGGCAAGCTGGTGATCGACATGAGCTCGATCGCACCCCTGCCCACGCAAGACTTTGCCCGGCGCATCGACAAGCTGGGTTGCCAGTACCTCGATGCGCCGGTCTCGGGCGGCGAGGTGGGCGCGCAAAAGGGCACGCTGTCCATCATGGTGGGCGGGCCCGAGGCCGCCTTTGCCAGGGCCAGGCCGTTGTTCGAGCTGCTGGGGCAGAACATCACCCTGGTGGGGCCCAACGGCGCCGGGCAGACCACCAAGGTGGCCAATCAGATTGTGGTGGCCCTCAACATCGAGGCGGTGGCCGAGGCCTTGTTGTTCGCCTCACGCGCCGGGGCCGACCCGGCCAAGGTGCGCCAGGCCCTGATGGGCGGCTTTGCCGCCTCGCGCATCCTCGAGGTGCATGGCGAGCGCATGATCCGCCGCAGCTTCGAGCCGGGCTTTCGCATTGCCCTGCACCAGAAAGACCTGGGCCTGGCGCTGGACAGTGCCCGCGCCCTGGGCCTGGCCTTGCCGGCCACGGCGCAGGCCCAGCAGTTGTTCAGCGCCTGTGTGGCCCAGGGCGGTGCCGCCTGGGACCACTCGGGCCTGGTCAAAGCCCTGGAGCGGCTGTCGAACTTTGAAGTGGGCCAGAAACCCGTTTGATCAGCCCAGGCGCAGGGGCTGCGGCGCACGGGTCAGCGCGGGTGCTGAGGGCACTGACGGCGCTGGGGCCGCCGGCGCCGCTGCCACATCGCGGCTGAGGCGGAAGGTGTGCACGATCTCGGTCAGCCGGTGCGCCTGATCGCGCAGGCTGTCGGCCGCGGCGGCGCTTTCCTCGACCAGGGCCGCGTTCTGCTGCGTCACCTCGTCGAGCTTGCCCACGGTGGCGCTGATGTCGGCGATGCGGCCACTTTGCTCGTCGGCCGCGGTCGCCACCTCGGACATGATCGAAGACACGTTCTGCACCGAGCTCACCAGCTCGTTGATGGTCTCGCCTGCACGGCGCACCAGGTTTTCGCCCACGGCCACGCGCTCCACGCTGTCGGTGATCAGGCTCTTGATCTCTTTGGATGAGCTGGTGGCGTGGCCGGCCAGGCGCCGCACCTCGCTGGCCACCACGGCAAAGCCGCGGCCCTGCTCGCCAGCCCGGGCGGCCTCGACGGCCGCATTCAGCGCCAGGATGTTGGTCTGGAAGGCAATGCCGTCGATCACACCCACAATGTCGGCGATCTTGCGTGAGCTCACGCTGATGCCTTCCATGGTCTGCACCACCTCGGACACCATCTGCCCGCCGCTGCGGGCGCGCGTTGAGGCGGTGGCGGCCAGGCGGTTCACCTCGCGCGCCGAGGCCGTGCTGTGGCCCACCATCTGGGTCAGGTCGGTCAGGGTCTGGGCGGCCGTCTGCAGGTTGTGCGAGGCGTCTTCGGTGCGCTGGCTCAGGTCCAGGTTGCCGGCGGCCACCTCGGCACTGGCGTCCTTGATCGATTCGGCCGTGCCGCCGATCTCGCCCACCAGTTCGCGCAGGCGTTGCTGCATGGCGGCAATGGCCTCCAGCAGGCGGCCGGTTTCGTCATGGATGCGCACCTCCACCTGCGAGGTCAGGTCGCCCGCGGCAATGCGCTCGGCCACCACCACGGCGCGCCCGATCGGCGCGGTGACGCTTTGCGTGATGCGCCAGGCCACCAGCACGCCGACGGTGATCGACGTCAGCACCAGCAAGGCCGCCGTGATCTGGGCGCGGGCCATGCTGTCTTCGGCGCCTTGCGCCTCGGCCTGGTTGAGGCGGTTCTGGTATTCGATCAGGTCGCTCAGGCGGGCGCGCCACTTGACCTCGCTGGGCTCCACCCGGTTCATCATCGCGATCGAGGCGCCCACGTTGTCGCCCTCGAGCGCTGTCTTCACCGACTGCTGCAGCTCCGGCGTGGTGGCGTCGGCGATCGCCTTGATGTCGTCCAGCAGTTTCAGCTCATCGGCATTGGCGCCGCTGGCGCGTGCCAGGGTGGCCAGCTCGGTCTGCTGCTTGAGGTACTGGTCCAGCGTGGCCTTGAGCTTGTCGGCCTGCTCGGCCGAGCGTTTGGTGTCGCTCTCCGACAGCATCACCGCCGAGCGGCCCCGCAGGCCCAGCGAGTCCACGTCCTGCAGCATGTTGTTCATCAAGCGGGTTTTTTCGGCACTGGTGCTGGTGATGCGCTGCAGCCGCCCATGCAAATCCCTGGCCGACCACTGATCCACCGCCACCACCACCAGCAACAGCGCCAGCACGCTGCCGAAACCCAGGCTGAGCCGATGGCTGAGTGACAAAGACTTGAAAGCGCTCATGTGAAAAACCTTGAAAAGAAAACAAGTCCCTGATGCCTGGCTTTCAGCATGTGTGGCGCTCGCCGCCCTGCCGTTTGCAATGCCAATGTTGTGCCACCCGCGCCAAGCCCGAACCCAGGAAAACCCCCGAGCCCATCGCCGGACCACCCCGGTGACCTCACGGACCCACCCAGTGGGCCTGTTGGCACGGTGGGCGGTATTGTTGTTGTAAGTCTCATGCAAGAGAAATGCCAAGTCCGGCAGATCCCATGCCGCCCGTGCATAACCTCAGCCCGTGCCCCGCATCCCTGTTAGACCCTGAACTCCAGCGTTGCCAAAACACCAGATTCAAGCCCGTCAGCTGCCCCCACGCCTGCAGCCGGCGCTCCAAAACGGCCAGGACAGGGCGAAGCGCGTCCGCGTCTCGCGGCCGCATGCGAGACCTGCATCAAGTGAGGGAACGAGGAGGCCGCCAAGCCTTCTTCTGAATTCAGCCAACCTGAAACGAAGCGGTCAGGCCGGCGCCGGGCCGCCCCAAGGCGGCCTGCGGCCCCCATGGGGGGCAGCGACCACACGAAGTGAGGGAGCGTGGGGGCTCACAGTCCAAGCTGGCGCAGGGCAGACCAAGCCCAACAGCCTTCCAAGTTCAGCGTCGATGGGGACCGTCAGGTCCCCTTCTATGTTCAGGCAAGGCCTAAAACGAAGCGGTCAGGCCGGCGCCGGGCCGCCCCAAGGCGGGCTGGGCCCCCTCGGGGGGCAGGGAGTGACACGAAGTGCACGACCGTGGGGGTCACATCAGCCCGCCGCCGGGCCGCCCCAAGGCGGGCTGGGCCCCCTTGGGGGGCAGGGAGTGACACGAAGTGCACGACCGTGGGGGTCACATCAGCCCGCCGCCCGGCCGCCCGAAGGCGGGCTGGGCCCCCTCGGGGGGCAGCGACCACACGAAGTGAGGGAGCGTGGGGGCTATTTCATTCAGCCTTGATCCCCAAGCCCTTGATCAAACCCGGAAACACCTTCATCTCCCGCTGCGCCGTGGCCTTGAACTCGGCCGGCGTGCCCGGTGTGGCCTCGCCGCCCAGCTCGCGAAAGCGCTCCTGCACCGAGGGCTGCGACAAGGCCTTGTTCAGCTCCTGGTTCAGGCGCGCCACCACCTCGGGCGGCGTGCCCGCGGGCGCGTACAGCCCGAACCAGGTGTCGTAGTCCACGCCCTTGATGCCCGACTCTTCCAGCGTGGGCACGTTCGGAAACAGCGGCGAGCGGCGCGCGCTGGCCACGGCCAGCATCTTGAGTTTGCCGGCGCGCACATGGGCAAACGAGATGCCCGGGTCCATGAAGAAATCCAGCTGGCTGGCCAGCAGGTCTTGCAAGGCCGGGGCCGCGCCACGGTAGGGCACGTGCACCGCCTCGAAGCCCGCACTCTGTTTGAGCAGCTCGCCCACCAGGTGCGGCGTGCTGCCCGCCCCGGCCGAGCCGAAGGACAGGCGCGGCTGGCTGCTGCGGGCCAGGGCCACAAAGTCTTTCACGTTGTCGGGCGCCAGGCTGGCGCGCGTGGTCAGGAACAGCAGCACCCGCCCCGTGGCGCCCACCGCCTGCAGGTCTTTTTGCGCATCGAAGGGCAGCTTGCCGAACAGCCAGGGGTTGACTGATTCGATGCCCGTGGTGACCAGGGCCAGGGTGTAGCCGTCGGGCGCGGCCTTGGCGGTGGCATCGGCCGCGATGTTGCCGTTGGCGCCGGCCCGGTTGTCCACCAGCACGGGCTGCTTCAGGCCCTCGGCCATGATCGGTGCGATGGCGCGCGCCATGATGTCGGCCACGCCCCCTGGGGGGTAGCCCACCAGCAGGCGCACCGGTTTGGCCGGAAAGCCGGTGGCATCGCCGCCCGCTGCCGCCTGCGCGGGCCCCCCTGACAAGGACATGGACATTGAAAGGGCCAGGGGCAGGCCCAGGCCGGCCATCAGGGAGAGCAGGCTGCTTCGTCTGCGGGATGGGGCGGCGCCCGGGCCTGGGCGGTGCGTGCGGTGCGGTGTCGAGGTCATGGTGTTGTCTCCGGGGTGTTGTGTTTTTTCAATGAGCGCGGATGGGCTGTGTGGGCTCAGGGCCTGGCCGCCGTCGGCGGGCGCCTCATCCAGCGGATCGGCACCTCCTTGAGCGGGCGTGGCGGTGCGCCGTGGGCCTGCAGGGTGGCGTCCAGGGCCTGGCCGGCCTCGTCTTTCAGGGCCGCCTGGCGGGCGGCGGCGATGCTGTCCGCCGATGCGGTGGCCAGGTGGCGCAGGATGTGCAGCAGGTTCTCCTGGCCACGCTCGTGGGTGCTGCCATAGCCCTTGATCAGGCGGCCGCACTGCGCCAGTTCGTGGCCGTTGGCCCAGCTGTGCTGCAGGCCGGTGTGGATGCCTTGCAGCCATTGTTCAATCAGCGCCTGCTCGGTGGCGAAGCGGCTGCTGTGCACCCGCCAGGCCTTGAGCCGGGCCACTGCGCGCAAGGCCAGCAGCCCGGTGATGGTGTGCGTGCCCAGCTTCAGCGGCAGGGCCCAGGGCTGGGCGCGGCGGCGGTCCCAGGCGAGCAGGCGGGCCGCCAGCGGCGCCGGCAGCAGGCCGGCGATTTCGGGCACCCCGGGTTTGAAGTGCTCATACACCTTGAGCAGCTCGTCGTCCCGGGCCTGCACCTCGGCGCGCACGCGCTGCAGGCGGCTGGCGCGGCTTTTCAGGTCGGCCACGCGCACCAGGTCGTCAAACGCCATCCACAAGGCGAGCCAGCGCGCAGCCTCCCGGGTGGCGGCAAAGCTGTGCCGGGCGCTGGGGTCGGCCGCGCGCTCGGCGGCCAGCAGCGCGCGCAGGCGCTGCAGGTAGCGCTCGCCATAGGCCGCGTTCTGGTAGTCGCACACCCGGGCGTGGCCCAGGGCCAGCAGCGGGTGCAGGGTGGCCGGAAATTCGTGCAGATCAGGCGCGGTGGCTGGGCTCACCGGCTCGGCATCCGCACCCGCAGCCACACCCACACCCACACCCACACCCGAATTCTCATTCCCGTGCGCATGGGGGCCGGCCGGCAGCCAGGCATCGAGCAGGCCCTGTTGCTGGCGTTGCCGTTGCACTTCGTCGCAGGCCAGCGCAAAGCCGCGCAGGCTGGCCTCGGCCGGGCCGCCGCCGGCCCGCACCGTGGCCTCGTAGTCGGCACGCTGAAAGGGCAGCAGCCCGCTGCCGGCCAGCGCGCCCAGCATCACCGCGCTGACCACGGTGCGCGCCTCACGGGCCAGCGCCGACATGTCCAGCACATGGTGGGCCCGGCTGTGCTCGCGCAGCAGGGCCAGCAACTCGTCGCTGTCGTGGCGGCCGTCGCCGGGCTGCATGCGCTCCAGCGTGGTCAGGGTGCGGCCGCTGGCACTGATCACCAGGGTGCGCTCGGCGCTGACCAGGCCGTGGCCGATCTGGCGCGAGGTCTCCAGCAGCTCCGACGACAGCAGGCCATCGAGCCGGCCCGGCAGCGGGTTCAGGCTGAAGACGGGCCGCTTGCCAGCCAACTGGGCCAGGGGCACCGGAAACACCTCCAGGTAGTAGGTGGTGGCGCCGGTGCGTTGGGCCACGCCGGGGATGGAGGTGCTTTGCGCGGCGTAGCCGGCGCGGCGGGCGGTGTCGACCAGCCATTCGGTGAGCACGCCGCCGCCTTCGCCGCCCAGGGCGCAGATCAGCAGGGTGATGGGTTCTTGTCGTCGCATGTCAGGGTCCGGTCGGGAAGAGGGGTGGGGCAGGGAGAAGCAGGGAGGAGGGCGGCCGCGTTCAGGCCTTCAGCAGGCGGCGCGTGAACAGGCCGCGCCACTGGTGCAGCAGACGTTCGTGCCAGCGCGGGTGGCGCACCAGCTCAGCGCGGAAGAACGAGGGGCACAGCGTGGCCGCATGGGCGTTGGCGCCGCATAGGCCGCAGCCCACGCAGCCCTCGATCACGGTGGCCACCGGGTCCACCTTCAGCGGGTCGGGGTTGTCCTTGAGGGTGAGCGTGGGACAGCCCGACAGGCGGATGCAGGCGTGGTCGCCGGTGCACACGTCCTCGTCCACGCCGTACTTCACGCGTTGCACGCGTTCGCCGCGCTGCAGCAGGCTGGCGATCCAGGGCTTGATGCGGCGTTGCCGCTCCAGCTGGCATTCGCCCTCGGCCACGATCACCTTCAGGCCCTCGAAGGGGGTGGTCAGCGCCTCCACCAGGGTGTCGCGCATGGTCGACACCTCGTAGCTGGGCACGCTGCGCAGCCACTTCACGCCCAGGCCGCGCAAGGTGTTCTCGATGGTCTGGTCGGTGTGCACCAGGCTCTGCTGCTTGTCGCCGGCTGCCTCCTTGGCGGCCTCGCCGGGGGTGGAGATGATGTCCTGCGTGCCGGTGGCCGAGGTGTAGCCGTTCTTGAAGATCAGCAGCACGGCGTCGTCGGCGTTGAACAGCGCGCTCTGCACCCCGGTGAGCAGGCCGTTGTGCCAGAAGCCGCCGTCGCCCATGATGGCCAGCGAGCGGCGCTGCATCAGGGGCGACACCCCGGCCCGGCTGGCCAGGCTCATGCCATAGCCCAGGATGGAGTGGCCCATCGAAAACGGCTCGAAGGTGGCAAACGCGTGGCAGCCGATGTCGGCCGCCACGTGCACCGCGCCGGTCTGTTGCTGGGCCAGCTTGAGGGCCGAGAACACCGGCCGCTCCGGGCAGCCGATGCAAAAGCCCGGCGGCCGGGTGGGCAGCGGCGCCTGCAGGCGGGCCGCCACGCTCGCGCGCCGCGCCGCGTTGTCGGCCAGCCAGCGCTCGGCCTCGCCCGCATCGTGCCGCGGCAGGTAGCGCGCCACAAAGGGCCGCAGGCCCGTGGCCATGGCCTCGGTGTTGTATTCGCCGGCCATGGGCAGCCAGTCCTTGCCGTGCAGGGGCGTATCGACCCCGTGACGCCGCAGCAGGGTGGCCAGCTCCTGCTCGATGTACTCGGGCTGGCCCTCCTCGAACAGCAGCACGGCACGCTTGCCCTGGCAAAAACCGATCAGCTGTTCGGGCACCAGCGGGCTCACCACGTTGAGCACCAGCAGCGGGATGTCGCTTTCGCCCAGGGCGTCGGCCAGCCCGAACTGCTGCAGGGTGCGGATCAGCGTGTTGTACAGGCCGCCTTGCACGATCAGGCCCAGGTCGGCGTGCAGGCCCTCGTGCAGCTCGTTGAGGCCGTGCTCGACGATGTAGCGGCGCGCCGCGGGCACGCGCTCTTCGCTCTTGAGCTTTTCGTGGCGGAAGGTCACCGGCGGGTGGGCCAGCTTCATGTAGTCGAAGCGGGCCGGGTCGCTCATCAGGGCGCGGGTCGAGACCGGCGGGGCCTGGTTGTCACGCGCCGTGAAGCTGCCCTTGACGTGGCAGGCGCGGATGCGCAGCTCCATCAGGGCCGGCATGTTCGAGGCCTCCGACAGGCAGAAGGCCTGCTCCACCAGGTGCACCATGTGGCCCAGCTCGGGGCGCGGGTCGAGCAGCAGCAGGCCTGATTTGAGGGCAAAGGCGTGGCTGCGCTCCTGGATCACGCTGGCGCCTTCGCCGTAGTCCTCACCCACCACCACCAGCACGCCGCCGGTGACCCCGGGCGACGCCAGGTTGGACAAGGCATCGGCCGCCACATTGGTGCCGACGATCGATTTCCAGGTCACCGCGCCGCGCAGCGGGTAGTGGATGGAGGCGCCCAGCATGGCGGCGGCCGAGGCCTCGTTGGAACAGGCCTCGACATGCACGCCCAGCTCGTCCAGGTAGGGCCGGGCCTGCACCATCACATCGAGCAGGTGCGACACCGGCGCGCCCTGGTAGCCCCCGATGTAGGCCACCCCCGACTGCAGCAGGCCCTTGGTGATGGCCAGGATGCCCTCGCCATGGAACTCGGCCCCGGCGCCCAGGCGCAGCTGCTCAACCTCTTTGCTGAATGAAACTTCCACCGTGCTGTCTCCTTGTTGCTGGGCATCATCGGCAGGCTGGCAATATCCATCAATAAAATGAAGCAACTAAGTGGCATGCATTGAATGCATGAAAGGCGCGCCAGACCATGCTCAAGCTGCACGACATCGACCTCAACCTGCTGCGCCTGTTCGACGCGGTCTACCGCGCCCGCAGCGTGAGCCGGGCGGCCGAGGCCCTGGGCCTGACCCAGCCCGCCGCCAGCCAGGGGCTGACCCGCTTGCGCCTGCTGTTGAAGGACGCGCTGTTTGTGCGGGCCCCAGGGGGCGTGGCTCCCACACCGCGGGCTGAGCGCCTGTCGCGCGCGGTGCAGGCGGCCTTGAGCCTGATGGAGGCGGCCCTCAACGAAAGCGAGCGCTTCGACCCTGCCGAGTCACAGCGCAGCTTTCGCATCCACATGAGCGACATCGGCGAGGCGCGCTTCCTGCCCGAGCTGATGGCCGCGGTGCAGGCGCGGGCCCCGGGCATCCGCATCGAGACCCGGCCACTGCCCGCCGACGCCATCGCCCAGGCCCTGGACGAGGGGCGCATCGACCTGGCGTTCGGCTTTCTGCCCAGCGTGAAGGAAACGCGCCAGGCGGTGATGCTGAGCGACCGCTACATCGTCCTGCTGCGCGCCGGCCACCCCTTCACGCGGCGCAAGCGCAGCCCGCAGGCGCTGCTGGACGAGCTGCAGCAACTGGAGTTTGTGGCCGTGCGCACGCACACCAACCCCTTGCGCATCCTGCAACTGCTCAAGCTCGAAGCACGGGTGCGCCTGACCACCGAGCACTTCATGGTGCTGCCCTCCATCGTGCGCTCCACCGACCTGGCGGTGCTGATGCCGCGCAGCATCGCGCTGGGCTTTGCGGGGCAGGGGGGCTATGCCCTGGTCGAGCCGGCGTTTGCCCTGCGCGACTTCGACGTGGCGCTGCACTGGAGCGCCCGCTTCGAGGCCGACCCGGGCCTGGCCTGGCTGCGCGGGCTGATTCTTCAGCTGTTCACCGAGCCGGCCAGCAAGGCCTCGGCGTCCTCGCGCCAGAAGTCGAGCGCGGCGTAGAAGCCCTCCCACACGCAACCGTTGCAGCCGCGCCCGCAGCAGGTCTGTGGCTCGGGCGGCGGCGGGCGCAGGCTCAGGCCGGCCTGGGCCAGGGCGGCCTGAAGATGGGCGATCTGCTGGCGGCCTTGCAGCAGTGGAGTGAGGACGGCGGTGGATTCTGGGTTCACGGGCATGGATGGGGGCCAGGATGGATCAGGTTTGGTCGGTGCATGGGGCACCGATCCCTTGTTTCGTGATTTGCTTCCTCTCCTGGGCTGGCACTTGGGGGTTCCATATTGTTGCAAACTGTAAAATGCGGGGCCTTCAGTCTGTCGGGTGGCCCTGCCCTCGACCGGCCTTCAGGCGCCGATCGACCGCCCTTGCCTGACCTCTGCCTCACTCAACTCAAGCATTCCGAGATGACATCCGATTTCAAGTTGGAGCCCGTGGAGGCACCCCCCGCCCTCAACCCCCGCGTGGTTCCGATGGTGGTCATCTCGCCGGTGCGGGACGAGGCCCAGTACCTTCGTCTGACCATGGATGCCATGGTGGCCCAGACCTGCCGCCCTGTGGAGTGGCTTCTGGTGGACGACGGCTCCTCCGACGAGACCCCAGACATCGTGCGCGAGTATGCCGAACGCTACCCCTTCATCCGGCTGGTGCCACGTCAGAACCGGGGCTTTCGCAAGCTCGGCGGCGGTGTGGTGGCTGCTTTCAACTTCGGCATGGAGCACATCCAGCATCAGGATTACGCCTTCATCGTGAAGCTGGACGGCGACATGTCCTTTGGCCCGCACTACATCGAACACATGCTGCAACGGCTGGAGGCCAACCCGCGCCTGGCCGCCGTGTCGGGCAAGGTGTTCCGTTTTGAGCATGGCCGCTACATCGAGGAAAGCCACATTGCCGAGCAGGTCGCGGGCCAGTTCAAGCTGTACCGGCGCGAGGCCTTCGAGGCCATCGGGGGGTTTGTGCAGCACCTGTCCTGGGATGGCATCGACGTGCACATGGCCTGGATGAAAGGCTGGGAGACCGAGTCGTTCTATGACCCCCAGGCCTGGCTGTGGCACCACCGCATCATGGGCTCGTCGGACAAACACATTTATGAGGGGCGACTGCGCTGGGGCCGGGGCAATTGGTACATGGGCTATCACCCCTTGTATGCGATTGCTGCGGGCCTGAACCGCATGCGCGAGAAGCCGGTGGTGATCGGTGGCCTGCTGATGATTTTCAGTTACTTCTGGTCGGCGCTGAAGGGCTTGCCGCGCTATGAGAACCCCGAGTTCCGCCGCTACCTGCGGGATTGGCAGATGCAGCGCCTCAAGCGCTTTGTGCTGCGCCAGCCCGACAGCCGTCACTGAGCCCGGGTCGACCATGAGCGTGCTGCAACAGCCCCCCCAAGAGGCCGATCTGTATGACCTTTGCGTGGTGGGTGCCGGGCCTGTGGGCCTCTCGCTGGCCCTGGCCGCCCAGGCGCGTGGACTGCGTGTCCTGGTTCTTGAGGCCGGCCGCCAGGACCCCGGCGAATCGGCGCCCGACTGGAGCGGCTCCAGCCTGGTGCGGCCCCAGCACCACGCCCCGCTGGCGCTGGCCACCCACACCGGTCTGGCAGGCACCACCTGGCTGTGGGGCGGCCGCTGTGTGCCGTTTGAGGCGCATGACTTCGAGCCTCGGGCTCAGGTGCCCGGCGTGGCCTGGCCCTTGACCTGGTCGGAGGTGCAACCCTGGTACGAGGCGGCAGCGCGTTGTGTGGATTGCGGCTCCGCCGAATTCCGACGCCCTCTGCCGCCTGAGGCCCAGGGCCCGGTGCGGCAGCTGTCCCGCTTCGAACTGACCCAACTGGAGCGTTGGTCCCATCAACCGCGCCTGATCGGCAGCCTGGGCCAGCAGGCCCTCACGGTGTCCGGCCTGGACCTGTTGTTCGACGCTCGGGTGGAGGCCCTTGGCTTCAGTGCCAGCGGCGACCACCTCGAAAGCGTTCAGGTCAAGCACCGGGGGCAGGACCTTCGCGTGCACGCCCGCCACGTGGTGCTCGCGGGGGGCGCGCTGGGCGTGACGCGCCTGTTGCTGCAGGCCCAGCGCCAACACCCGACGCTGTTTGGCGGACCGGATGGGCCGCTCGGCCGTTACTACATGGGGCACATCATGGGCAGCATCGCCCGTCTGGTGCTTGCCCGTCCCGAGGACGTGCGCTGGCTCGACTTCAGCCGCGACGCCTGCGGCACCTATGTGCGCCGGCGGCTGACCCCCAGCGCCGCCACCCAGTGCCAACAAGGCCTGCTCAACACCTCGTTCTACATTGACAACCCGCCGTTCTACGACGCCAGCCATCGCAATCCCACGCTCTCGGCGGTGTTCATGGGGTTGGCGATCGCACCCATCGGCCGTCGCCTGGTGGCGGAGGCCATGCGCCTCAAGCACATCGGTCCGCCGCCCCATCGCTGGTGGGCCCATGGTCTGAACATCGTGCGCCGGCCCTGGCGGGCCGCCCTGGATGTGATCGACATCCTGCGCCACCGCTACCTGTCCAAGGTGCGCAAGCCGGGTTTCGTGTTGCGCAACGCCGGTGGCACCTATGCCCTGGATTACCACGCGGAGCAGGTGCCCCATGCCGACAGCCGGGTCACGCTGCGCAACGACCAGGGGGACCTCCAGATTGATTTCCGCTACCAACCGCAAGACATCGATTCCGTGCTGCGCGCCCATGCGCTGCTCGACCAGGATTTGAGAGCGGCCGGCCTCGGGCATCTGGTCTACGAGCGCCCCGAGGCTGAGCGTGCGGCCCATGTGTTCGAGCAGGCATCCGATGGCTTTCACCAGATTGGCACCACCCGCATGAGTGCGGACCCCGCCCAGGGGGTGGTGGATGGCAACGCCCGGGTGCATGGTGTGGACAACCTGCACATTGCCTCCAGCAGCGTGTTCAGCACCTCGGGCGAAGCCAATCCCACCTTGCTGGCCGTGGCCTTGGGCCTGCGCCTGGCCAGCCACCTGGGCGACCTGCTGCAGGCGCCTGGCGCAGCCTCATCTCCCTTCGCCGCCCAGCCGGCTTCTGACAGGACAGCTCCCATGCGCCAGATCACCTTGCCCGGCACCGGCCTGCGGCTCAGCCGCCTGGTGTTCGGTACCGCCAGCCTGCACCACCTGGCCCGCGAAACCGACCGGCAAGCTTTGCTGCGGGCGGCCATCGAGGCCGGCTTCAGCCATGTCGATACCTCGCCCCTGTACGGCCATGGTGTGGCCGAGGCCTCGCTGGGCGCTTTGCCGAGCGAACTGGCGCAGCGCATCACCTTGACCACCAAGGTGGGCCTGTATGCCCCGGCCGGCGCACGGGCCAGCATCCCGGATCTCTATGCCCGCAAGCTGCTGGGCAAGGTGCTGCCTGTGTTGAACCGGGCCGTGGTCGAGGGCTCGGTGCAGCGGGCCCGGCTCAGCTTCGAGGCCAGCCTGCGTCGCTTGCGGCGTGAGCGGGTGGACCTGCTGTTGCTGCATGAGCCTGTGGCCGCACAGATCGCTTGCGACGAATGGCAGCAGTGGCTGCAAGGGCTGCAGGCTCAGGGGCAGATCGGCGCCTGGGGCGTTGCGGGCGAGGCGCCAGCCGTCGCGGCCATGCTGGCCACCCATGGGGCCTTGTGCCCGGTGGTGCAGGTGCGTGACAGCCTGACCCAGCATCAGGCGGACGTGGTGCTGGCCGCCGGTCGGCCCTTGCAACTCACCTATGGCTATCTGGCCGATCCTGGCTCAGCGGGCCTGACCGTGGCACAGCGCCTGGGCCAGGCGCTGTTGCGCAACCCGGAGGGGGCCATCCTGGTCTCGACCCGCCAGGCCCAGCGCGTGGCCGCGCTGGCCCGGTTGGGTGCCTGAGCCTACCCCTCGCGCGACACGGGGTCGGATCAAGCCGGTGTGGCGGCGGCCTGTGGCGCAGTCAGGCCCTTTGACATGCCTCAATATCGGGCGCTGGCGGGTCGGGCAAAGTCGCCTCCATGTTGCCCTCTGAGTATTTCGGTTTGTCCCTCGAACACGAGGTTGTCCCCCCGGGTCAGGTCTTGCTCGCGCGCCAGACCACCTCACCCTGGGTGCATTTCGTCGATTCGGGTCGTGTGGTGCTTGGCCTGTACGACGGCACCGAAATGAGCCATCAGTTGGGCATGGTCGAAGGGCCGTTCTGGCTGGAGGCCGCCTCGGCCGTGCTCGGCCTGCCTGAGGTGGTGGACGCCATGAGCGACACCCCCGTCATCGTGCGCCGCATGCCGCTGCCGGCCTTTCAGCGCACGCTGGCCACCCTGGCGCCGCCAGCCCGCAAGCTGCTGCAGGATGTGTCGCGCTCCCAGCGTCAGCAGACCGAACTGGCGGTGAGCCGCCTGGCCATGGATGCCGAGGCGCGCTGCGCGCGCTGGCTGCTCAACCATGCCGAGCAGGCCAGCCAGGGCGTGGTGAATGTGCTGCTGAACCAGCGCAAGCGCCTGATCGCGGCCGAACTGGGCATTGCGCCCGAGACCCTGTCGCGCGTTCTGCGTCATTTGCGCGAGCGCAGCCTGATCGCCGGATCCGGGCGCAACCTCACCTTGCTCGACCCCAGCGGTCTGCAAAGCCTGGCGGGGGGCTGAAGCGGCCCCTGCCCAGGTCTGGGCCGCCGCTAGGGGTTGTCCCTAGACCGTCTGGCAGTGCCGGGCGCAACTCCGTATAGTTGACGTCTTGTTACAAATGCGGAAGCTCTTTTTGTCGGTGCCTTGTCCTGATCGCTGTGGTGTGTGTGTCGAGACGGGCGCTGTGGTGGGCAGGAGCCTGCGGCCGTGACATGGACACGTTGGGCGCGGCGCCTGGGCTCCGGGCTGCATCGGGCCGCCGATACGCTCAAGCTGCGGGTGCTGGTGGTCGCCGTGCTGTCGGGCTGGCTGGCCAGCGCCGTGTCGGTCTTCTTCATCCTGCAGGCGAGCGAGCACGAGGCCCTGGGCAGTGCCAGCCGCCAGCAGGCGCAGGAGGTGCAGTTGCTGGCCGCCCTGATCGATGCCCGGTTGCAGAACATCGAGGCCCTGCTGGTTCAATTGGGGCAAGAGGTGAGCCCCGAACGCCTGCAGCGTCCCGCCCCTCTGCCCACGCTCTGGGCGCAACAGCGCCAAGCTTTTCCCGTCTTCGATTTTTTGGATCTGGCCCGTGCCGATGGGGTTCCGGTGTTGCGCCATGCGCAAGCTGCAGCGCTTCCCGACGCGCTGGACTCGGCGGTGGAGCAGGTCCGTCTGCAGTCGCTGGCCGATGGGCAGGCCCATGTGTGGGCTCCTGTGGGTCGCTGGCCCGACGAAAAGCCGCTGGTCCTGTTGGCACAGCCTTTGAAAAACAGCGCTGGCCAGATCGTGGCGGTGTTGGTGGGGGGCGTGTCTCTGTATTCCTCCCAACTCTTGCCGCCCCAACTCACCCGTGCCTCGCTGGAGGGCGTGGCGGTGATGGTCTTCAATGCGCAAGGGGTGTTGCTGTCCCACCCCAGCCCCTCACGCCTGCTGGGACAGGCCCATGACGAACCCGGCCTGGCGGAGCTGTTGCCACGACGGAAAACGCAGGGCAGCGGCATGGCCCCAGAGGCGCTGAGCCAACAGGGTGCCCACCACCTGAGCAGCCTGGCCGGCTTGTCGGTGGCCCCCTGGGGTGTGGCCCGCGTCACGCCGCTGCAGCAGGCGCTGGCGCCCTACCAGGAGGTGGGGCGCTGGGCCTGGTGGTTGACCGCCGGTGTGGCCCTGGTGTGTGCCGCGCTGGGGGGCTGGCTGATCCTGTGGCTGACGCGGCCCATCAGCCAGGTGTTGCGGCGCATGCACCAGGTGTTGGACCGCTCGCTGCCGGCCAAGAGCCACTGGCCTCAGGTGGGCGGGGAGCTGGGGGAACTGGTGTCCATGCTGCGCCAGGTGGCCATGGTGCAAGAGCGTGAACAGCAGAGCCTGCGGGTGATGGTGGGGCAGCTGGAGGCCATTCTGGAGCATGCTTCGGTGGGCATCGTGGTGACGCGCCACCGCACGCTGGAGCTGCTGAGCCACCGGGCCAGCGCCATGATGGGCTATGCGCCCGGCGAGCTGCATGGTCAGCCGGCCCGCGTGCTGTACCCCACCGACGCGGCTTACGAGGAGCTGGGGCGCCAGGTGCGTGAGCAGTTCGGCAGCCAGGGCTTTTTTGACGGTGAACTGGTGTTCCGACGCAAGAACGGACAAGACTTCTGGGTGCACATGCTGGGCCGCGGCGTGGTGCCGGGTGACCCCGAAGGCGGCACGATCTGGATTTTTGATGACATCACCGCTGAGCGTGAGGCGCGCCGCGCCTTGTCCTGGAGCGCCAGCCACGACAGCCTGACCGGTCTGGTCAATCGGCGCGAGCTGGAGCATCGGCTGCTGCTGCAGTTGCAGCATCGAGTTCAGGCCGGCCCCGCGGCCCTGTCGCGAGACGAGGGGGGTGAGGCGGGTGAGGCAGGGGGCTGCGTGCTGTTTGTCGACCTGGACCATTTCAAGGCCGTCAATGACCAGGCCGGCCACGCGGCGGGCGACCAGGTGCTGCGCCAGGTCGCCCGGGTCATGGAGGGCCTGGTGCGCCAGACCGACACGGTGGGGCGTCTGGGCGGGGATGAGTTTGCGCTGCTGCTGCCGGGCTGCTCGCTGGAGCGCGCCAGCCAGATCGCCGAGGCCTTGCGCAGCCACATTGAAGCCTTGCCGATCGCCCTGCCGATCGACCAGGGCACCCAGGCCCATGCCATCGGCTGCAGCATCGGTCTGATCGAGCTGGGCCCGCAGTACCCCGACGTGGCCGCGGTGCTGCATGCGGCCGACATGGCCTGCTACCAGGCCAAGCGCGGCGGGCGCAACCAGGTGGTGGTCACGCGGGCCGCGCCGCCGCTGGCGGCCGGCTGAAGGCCCGACCCGCAGCCTCTTTCTCGCTCGCTTCAGGGCAGGTTCAGCGCCTGCAACACATGCTCTGCCGTGGCCGGGGCCTCGAGTTGCACCGGGCCCGGGCGGCCCGCCAGGCTGCGCGCCTGGGCCAGGGCGTCCTTCAGGGCTTCGAACACGCTGATGGCCAGCATGAACGGGGGCTCGCCCACCGCCTTGCTGCCCAGCACGTTGTCCTCACGGTTGGGCTCGGGCCACAGATCCACCTTGAAATGCGCCGGGATGTCACCGGTGGCCGGGATCTTGTAGGTGCTGGGCGCGTGGGTGGCCAGGTGGCCCTTGTCGTTCCAGACCAGCTCTTCGGTGGTCAGCCAGCCCATGCCCTGCACGAAGCCGCCCTCGATCTGGCCGATGTCGATGGCCGGGTTGATGCTGTGGCCCACGTCGTGCAGGATGTCCACCTTCAGCACCCGACTCTCGCCGGTCAGGGTGTCGATGGCCACCTCG
>Ga0208269_100101_pt1 | contig 63951 bp, 62 predicted proteins | sample LakWasMe88_LOW11_2_FD_183912 | JGI IMG/M metagenome (GOLD analysis project Ga0208269, IMG submission 183912) | Freshwater sediment methanotrophic microbial communities from Lake Washington under simulated oxygen tension - Sediment Metagenome... | ecosystem: Environmental > Aquatic > Freshwater >...
GCGGTTGAAATAAGTTCTTTTATTAATGAGTGCCTAAAAAGCATATGCTGGACTGAAAACCAATTTATTTACGACTATGAATTACGTGTAAAACACGCGATAATTTAATCAAACTTAGTATCATGAGTGGTTTACTCAACATTTGATTGAATTTATGCTGATTTTTAATGCTCTATTGTAGAGTAGTTAAGTTTGCATGTAGTGATGATTCTACATTTCGGCAAAAAATTTAATGTAACAATAACAACTAGGATCTAACACTATGGAATTTAGCATAAAAACGGGCGCAGCGGAAAAACAGCATCATAATTGTGTCATCGTTGGCGTGTATGAGGGGCGTGAGTTATCGGATGCTGCACAAGCCCTTGATACACTATCTGCAGGATATATCAGCAATGTACTGACGCATGGTGATTTAGAGGGTAAGCTGGATTCCAGTTTGATGTTGCATCAAGTGCCGGGTGTACAGGCTGACCGTGTGTTGCTAGTGGGTTTAGGCAAAAAAACCGAGTTTGCTGAGAAGCAGTATGGCAAGGCGGTACGTGCTTCGGTGAAAGCACTGGGTGCGATTGGTGCCGGTGATGTGTTGACCACGCTGGCTGAGTTGCCGATAGCTGGTGCAGATGTGCGCAAAAAAGTGTCACAGTTGGTAGAGACTGCGTTAGACTCGAGCTATCGTTTTGATGCGATTAAACGTAAGCCAGATGCAGCAGAAGAAAAATCAGTAAAAAAAGGGATTAAAAAACTGGCTATCCAGATTACGGCAGCGGGAGATGTCGCAGCGGCAGAGTCCGGCTTACTTGATGGTAAGGCAATTGGTGCTGGTGTAAGCTTAACCAAAGATTTAGGCAACTTACCGCCTAATGTTTGTACTCCTACTTATTTGGCAGAACAGGCGCAGGCGTTGGCCAGTAGTTACGGTTTTACCGTAGAGGTGCTTGAACGTGAAGAGATGCAGAAATTAGGCATGGGCTCCTTTTTGGCGGTTGCTCAAGGGAGTGAGCAGCCACCTAAGCTTATCGTATTGCAGCACCTTAAAGGTGATAAAAACCAAAAGCCAGTAGTGCTGGTTGGTAAAGGCATTACATTTGATACTGGCGGTATTTCATTGAAGCCTGGCGCAGAAATGGATGAGATGAAGTACGACATGTGTGGCGCTGCTACCGTGCTCGGTGTGTTCAAAACAATTGCAGAGATGGATTTGCCGCTGAATGTAGTGGGTGTGATTCCTACCTGTGAAAATATGCCAGATGGCCGCGCGACAAGGCCTGGTGATGTTTTAACCAGTATGTCTGGGCTAACGATTGAGGTGCTCAATACTGATGCAGAGGGGCGTTTGATTCTATGTGACGCACTGACCTATGCCGAACGCTTTGAGCCAAGCGCGGTGGTGGATATTGCAACATTAACTGGCGCATGCGTGATTGCGCTTGGTCATCATGCTACCGGTTTATTCAGTAACAACGATAGCTTGGCGCAGGAGCTGTTGCAGGCTGGTGAACAGGCATCGGATCGTGCATGGCGTATGCCGATGTGGGATGACTATCAACCATTGTTAGATAGTAATTTTGCCGATATCGCCAATATTGGCGGCCGCGCAGCCGGCAGCATCACTGCTGCATGCTTCCTGTCTCGCTTTACCAAGAAATATGACTGGGCGCATCTGGATATCGCTGGCACCGCTTGGAAGTCTGGCAAGGAAAAAGGTGGTACTGGCCGCCCGGTACCATTATTGACGGAATTTTTAGTTGGCCGTACAAGCCAAAAGCGTTAATACTGGCTTAATGCGAACTCTTGAATCATGACGCGCGTAGAGTTTTTCTTTAACGTTCCGGACAAGCTGGCAAAAGCTGCAGACTTGTGCAGCCGAGCGGTGGTTAAGGGGCGTCAGTTAACTATTTTTACACAAGATGATGCCATGTCTGCGCGCATGCAGGATGCGCTGTGGCAGCATTCGGCGACCAGTTTCTTGCCGAGTGCGCAGCCCGGCAGTCCTGAGCAGCATGATGTAGCAATTATTGTGGATAAGCATGGTGAGCAGCTGCTGCAAGACGATATTTTGATTAATTTACAGGCAGAGCATCCGCCGTTTTTTAGCCGATTTAAGTATTTGGTGGAGTTGGTGGGTGTTGATGATGCGGACAAAGCGTTAGCCCGCGCGCGCTATAAGTTTTATCGAGATCGCGGCTATCAAATCAAGTCTACTGATGAATCTGCCGCATAATTAGCCGTTAATTGGCGCGTTGGAAGGACATTAAATTACATGCAAGAAGATGACGATATTCCACTGTTAACCGAGGTGCATGCTTTGCCAACGCAAGTGTTGGCAAATACATTTAATGTGACACCAGACCTCATTGCCATGATTGCCGCTGAAATCAGGCCGCAGATTGCAGCGGAGATTGAACGTTCAGTTACGCAAAAAGTTAAAGATGAAGTGCGGCAGGAGTTGTTGGATTACTTGTCAAATGCTTCTGCTGAAATCAAAGTGGGGCAATCCGATGCGATTAGTGACTTAACGCAGCAGCATGAACAATTTACTCAGCACATAATCGTAGCGCAGCAGGATACCGAGCAGGCGCTGAAAAAAGAAATTGGCGCAGAGTTGATGAATGCGAAGCAGGCGATTATGGAGCAGACCTCTGTATTTGTGGATAGAACACGTGCGGACTTTGCAACCGAAATCCCGAAAATGGTACATGCCAATGTGGATATCATTAAGGCTGATTTAGCGCAGAGTTTGACGCAGATGCAGTCACAAGTAGTGCTTGATGTGCAAAGTAACTTAAGTGCCGCATTGCCGAAGCTGGAGCAGTCGCTTACGGAGGGGCTGGAGGCATCGCTACTCAATCTGGAGAAATTGACGGTAGAAAATGCATCGCATGATTTGCAGGCTAAAATCTCAAGGCTGCATGAAGATATCCTCAGTGAGCATCGTGCTAGCTTGGCACAAGACCTTGCCGCTATTTACAAAGAGCTGACGCAGCACACGCAATCAGAATTAAGTATTTACCTGGATGCGATTCAATTGCAATCTCAGCAGGCACTGCAGCAGAAGCTGGGGGCTACGTTTCCTGCGCTGTATGAAGAGCTGTCTCAGCAGTTAAGCGCAACGCTAAAAGCGGACTTCATTGTATTGGCGGAAGGTGCTAAAAATGATTTTATTCAGGGCTTAAATGCTGAGCTGCCTGCTACCGAGCAAGCTTTAGCCAATAAAGTGCACGAGGTGTTGTCGGTAGAAACGCCGCGCATAGAGCGTGAGATGATTGCTAATGTGAGAACGGAAGTTGCCAAGGTGGTAGAGGCTGTGCGCTTGGTATTTCCTGTAGTCTAGCTCTGCTTGTGATGGTGCCTTGCGCTTTGCTAAGCGCAAAGATTAATAATTGGTTTATTGTTTTATGCCTAGTTTTATTTGGGCAGTTTGCCGCTTTTTAGGCATCCGTTAGTGCATCATAGGCGGCAGCGGATAGCAGCTGTTCAGCATCTGCATTGTTATCCGCTTGAAACCTAAATATCCAAGCCTTGTAAGGGTGGTCGTTGATTTGCTCAGGTGAGTCAATCACCGCCTGATTAATTTCCAGCACTACCCCGTTCATCAGTGCGTGCAGGTCTGACCCCGTTTTAACTGATTCCACTAGCCCACATGGTTGCCCTGCGCTCAAACGTGTACCCACCGCAGGTGTCTCAACAAATACGATGTCGCCCAGCAGGTTTTGTGCGTAATCGGTAATGCCGGCCTCCCACGCGCCATCAGCAGTGGCTTTTGTCCATAAATGTTGAGGGCTGAATAACAAAGATTGTGGCGTTTGCATGCTGGTCGCTCTGTGATTTTTTAGTTGAAATTGACTTAAATTTTAACGTAAATTGCGTCAATTTTAATTTATTTTTAAGCGGAGTGCGGGTTAACCCTAAAATCCTTAAAAATCTTGATGACAAAGCTAAAGTTTTTATATAGTATTGTGCTGTAACCCCATGAGATATAAGTCATTATGAAAAGCACATTGCGAAAGTTTACTTTATTTTACATTAGCTTGGCGCTTTGCTTGGTACCAGTGGCTGCGGATGCGACTACTAGTAAAAAACATAGGCATGTTTCAGCGCAGTCTAAAACTGTCAGCAAGTACAAAGCAGTAAAATATAAGTCTAGTGCTCTTCGTGTTAAAACTCGTTTGCCTGCACGTAAAGCGATCGCAGCGGTTGATAGCTACGATGGCACCACCCCTTTAAAACTAGCTTCAGCCAAAGCCTTGGTTATCAACCAGCAGACGGGTGAAGTATTATTTGCGAAAAACACCAATTTACCCACACCGATTGCATCCGTCACCAAGCTGATGACGGCGATGGTAATGCTGGATGCGCATTTGCCAATGGATGAGCTACTGAACATTTCTGATGAGGATGTGGATTATCTGAAACATACAACCTCCAGATTGGCTGTGGGCACCACGTTAACGCGCGGTGAGTTGTTGCAGTTAGCCTTGATGGCTTCAGAAAATAGAGCAGCTTCAGCTTTAGGTCGTAATTATCCAGGTGGTAGCTATGCTTTTGTGAAGGCGATGAATCAAAAAGCGAAGCTGCTGGGCATGAGCGCGAGCCGCTTTGTTGATTCCACCGGTTTGGATAGCAATAACGTATCCACCGCAGAAGATTTGGCAAAAATGGTAGATGCAGCTTACCACTACGCAGAGATTCGTCAGGTGACGACGCTGGCTTCGCAGGAAGTGACCTTGTATGGACGCCGCAGTCCGTTAAGTTTTGTGAATACCAATGCCTTAGTGCGCGGCGGTAAGTGGGATATTGGTTTATCAAAAACAGGCTTTATTAATGAAGCTGGTCGCTGCTTGGTCATGCAGGCGCATATTTCCGGTCAGCCTGTGATTATTGTGTTGCTGGACTCAGCTGGTAAGTTAACCCGTATTGGCGATGCCAATCGCATTCGTAAATGGGTAGAAACCAATGAAGCGGGCTCTTTAGGGACTTTTGTTAGCGGTTAGTTTTAAAGTTAGAAGCCAAGCTTGGTGAGTTAGGCTTGGTTTGAATCAAATATAAAAAAACGCCAGTACATGCTGGCGTTTTTTTATGGGCTGCACTGACGCGCAGTCAGTCAGGCTTAAAATGACTATGCTTTTGGCGGGACGTAGCCACTTGCCGTGTCTGCACCATCACCGAAGAAGTATTTCTCGGTTTGCTCAGCTAAATATTTACGTGCTGAAGGGTCGGCCAAGCTTAGGCGGTTTTCGTTAACTAGCATGGTTTGCTGTTTTAGCCATACCGCCCAAGCCTCTTTCGATACGTTCATGTAAATGCGTTTGCCCAACTCACCCGGGTATGGCGGGAAATCCATGCCATCGGCTTCTTTGCCCAATTTAATACAATTAACAGTACGTGCCATGATAGTCCTTTTATATAATCTAATCGTTATTGCTTAAACCGTTATGATAGCGCATGTTAAAATTCATGCATTAAACTATTCGCAATTTAACGTTAGGTAATCAATTTTTTAGAAAGTCTATGATGTCAACACCTCCAAATAAGCCTGTGGATCATGCACAAGACGCGCCAAAATCTAAGCATTTAGCAACCAGCCCGTTTAAAGGGAAGACTGGTATCCGCCGCTTGATTAATGCTTTTGGTTACTCGCTGGAAGGATTTAAGGCGGCGTTTGTGCATGAAGATGCCTTTCGCCAAGAGGTTTTTCTGGCAATCGTATTGATTCCACTGGCTATTTATTTAGGTCACAGCCCAGTAGAGCAGGCGATGTTAATCGCTAGCGTACTGTTGGTGTTGATTGTGGAATTGCTCAATTCTGCAATTGAGGCAGCGGTGGATCATACTTCTACCGAGCACCATGCGCTGGCAAAGCAGGCTAAAGACATAGGTAGTGCTGCAGTGTTTATTGCGTTACTGATTGTGGCGGTAGTTTGGGGTTTAATCCTGTTCGCTTAAAGCGGGTAATCGGCGCAATACTGGCTATGTAGTTTATGTCGCGCCGAAGTTTTATCTCACTAAAAGTCGCCACGCAATCCAAATAAGATTGAGCGCTGCCCCTGCATCGAGATGTCCTTTAAAAACGAGGCATGGTCGCGTATCTCTTGGTTAAGCAGGTTGTTGGCTTTGGCAAATAGCTCTAAATTTAACTTGGTGGGCAGCTTGTAGGAAACCAGCGCGCTAACATTGGTGTAGCCATCCGTTTTCAACTCATTCTCCGCGGTATGGGTTTGCGCAAAGGCCTTGAGCACATCTAACCTTGCCCCTAAGCTATTGCGTTGATAGTGCAGCCCGGCGCCTAGGCGTAATGGCGCAATCCTTGGTAAGTACTTGTCATTGTGCAAGTCTTTGGCGTGCACGTAGTCGCCCAGCAGGTTTAAGTTTAGATTGTTTGCAATGTTAAACTTTGCTTCGCCTTCTATGCCTTTGAATACTGCGGGCACGGTCATAAACTTAGCTTCAGGCAAGAACTCACCGTTAACATCAATCTCATTACCGGTGCCAAATAGCCCGATAAAGTTACTGAACCTGGTGTAGTAAGTGCCGATGCTGAAAGAGTTTTTTGCATCTTTCCAGCGTAGCTGCGCGTCAACACCCTTGGAGCGCTCTTTTTTAAAGTCGGTATTACCTACTTCAAATTGGCCGGTAGCCATATGTGCGCCGTTGGCATATAGCTCAAAGTAACTGGGCGCCCGTTCGTTATGAGATAGATTGCCGGTAACCGACCAGTTGTTATCAATGTTATATAGCCCACCCAGTACCATGCTGTTGGGGTTAAAGCTTTTGCTTTGGCCTGTACCAAAATTTACATTGTCTTTAGAGTCTACCGAGGTGTGACCTAAGCGCCCGCCAAAAGTGATTTTGTGTTTATCAATGGCGAGTTCTTCATAGATATACGCTGCTTGGTTTTGTGTGTTAACGCTAGGGACAAAGGCTTCTTCGCCCAGTGCCTCGAAGTTGGTGTTATTGAATTGATAGCCAACTACGCCGCTTAACGCGCCTAGCGGGCGATGGCCTAGTTCAAGACTGCTTTCCAAGCCGCGATTCTTAAAAGTAGTGCCTACGTTGCCATTTTCTAACTCGCGGTGTTCATAATCTGTGTGCGCTGCGCGTAGTTTTACGCGGTTAAACATGCCGCCTAAATCGGTAAACTCACTGGCCACATCCCAGCGATCACTTTTCATGTCGATACGCACGTTTTCTTCTGCGACTACACCGTAGTTATTGTTCATGGTGGAGAATGATGTACCGATGTAGCCATTGTCGAAGGTTAAGGCTGCACCTAACGCACCACCGTCACCCTCGGCACTGCTGTTGACTAATTTTCCACGGTTCTCGCGGGGCGTATTATCCTGCTCGCTTTTGCGGCGTGATAGGGCATAGCCCGGAATATCTAAATCACTGGTTTTGCGTGTATATGCGTCGGCATGTATGGCAATGACGCCATTGCCAACATCAATGACTGCTGCGCCGTTTCTGGTGTTGCTGGGGCCGCCAAAACGTGTTTCAGCACGTCCAGTGGCACCCTCTAGCTGTTCTTTAGGAATGCGGTGGTCAATGGCATTCACCACGCCGCCCACGGCGCTGCCACCGTACAGCAACGCGGCAGGTCCGCGCACCACATCAATTTGCTCAATGATAAGTGGGTCAACCCCTACGGCATGGTCAAAGCTTAGGCTCGAGGCATCTAAAATGCTGGTGCCATTTTGCATGATGCGCACACGCTCACCATCTAGGCCGCGAATAACCGGGCGTGAGGCATTGGGGCCAAATTGTGTGGCGCTTACCCCTGGAATGCCATTGAGTGTGTCGCCTAACGTGCTTTCACGCTTTAGCGAAAGCTCGCGTCCGCTGATGACCGCAATCGGCACCACCAGCTCGTCAGAAGCCACGCCTAAAGGGTTGCCGGTGACGGGTACTGTCGGTAAATCTATTGCGACATTGGCATCGGCGGCGATGGCTGGGATGGTAAAAGCTGTAGCAACAGCAATCAGTAAGGGTCTAAATGCAAATGCGCTAAGCACTTGCAGGTTTGGAGCGTAATGCATATCAAAAACCTCAAAATAAAAGCGAGTAATCAGCAAACGTAGTGACGTTTACTGTCTGGTATTTAATTAAACACTTGCTATTTGAGGTGGTGCCCTAGCGGAATATGGGCTGCTTGCGTAATGCTGAAAGGAAATGTGTACGCTAGGTGTTGCAATCAAGCCAGGCTGGCCGATAGGCGTTATAGTTGGGATTGTTAATACGCCACTGGCAATTTTTGCATAGCTAATACATTGGGCGCATTGTTCGGCAACGGTATTCTTTTGTTGCGATTTTTCATGTGGTTGCGAATGTTGCGAGCCATTCGTAATATGGCTGATTTCGTGCGTAGCTACGCCTATTTGCGTGAAAGCAAATAGCATGGCAAGCGTGACGTGGATGATGAATCTTTGCAACATAGTTGCGTATTCTAGCAGAGTTTTAGTCTTTGTTTAGCTAAAAAACAAAGGATAGGCAAAACAGCCTTGCTGCATGCATTTGGAGTGGGGTGTGATAAAAGGCAAAGAAAAAGCCTTGGCATTTCTGCTAAGGCTTTGTTGTTACTGCACTACGCTAACTATTGAGTAGTTGGCGATGCTGGTAGTTGCATTAAGCAAAGTTTGCTGAAGCAAAGTCCCAGTTAGCTAAAGAAGCTAGGAATACTTCTACGAATTTAGCACGTGCGTTGCGGTAGTCGATGTAGTAAGCGTGTTCCCATACGTCGATAGTCAACAATGCTTTGTCGCCAGTTGTTAGTGGTGTGCCAGCAGCGCCCATGTTCACGATATCTACTGAACCGTCAGCTTTTTTCACTAACCATGTCCAGCCTGAACCGAAGTTACCAACAGCTGAAGCTTGGAATGCTTTTTTGAACTCGTCGAATGAGCCCCATTTTGCATTGATAGCGTCAGCTAATGCACCAGCAGGAGCGCCGCCGCCGTTTGGTTTCATGCCATTCCAGAAGAATGTGTGGTTCCAGATTTGCGCTGAGTTGTTGTAAATGCCGCCTGAAGATTTTTTGATGATTTCTTCTAGGCTCAAGTTTTCAAACTCTGTACCTTTGATTAGGTTGTTCAAGTTTGTCACGTAAGTTTGGTGATGTTTACCGTAGTGATATTCGATAGTTTCCACTGAGATATGTGGTACTAGCGCATCTTTTGCATATGGTAAAGCTGGTAGTTGATGTTCCATGATCGTCCCTTGTTCTTAAGTTATAGTCTAAACCGTTATTTTGCCATAATAACACTGTAAATTAGTAGGGTATTGTTGAAATAGCCTACTTTTTCTTGGCCCTGGGGTGGGCGCTGTCGTAGACTTTGGCTAGGTGCTGGAAGTCTAAATGCGTATACACCTGTGTGGTGCTGATGTTGGCGTGCCCGAGCATTTCCTGTACGGCGCGTAAGTCTTGGCTCGATTGCAGCACATGGCTGGCGAAACTGTGGCGGAGCACGTGTGGATGCAGGTTGGAGCCCACGCCTTGCTTAATTGCCCATGCCTTAACTCTGTATTGTACGGCGCGCGGTGTGATTCTTTTCCCTTGCTGGGTGATAAAAACTGCGTGTTTGCTGGCGTCATCGGTTGAGATGTTGGCGCGCGCTTGTAGCCATTTTTGCATGGCATTTGTCGCGTGGCTGCCTAATGGGACAATGCGCGTTTTGTTGCCCTTGCCGGTAACTTCTATAGTGCCATCAGTGAAATCTAAGCGTTCAATATCTAGATTAACCAATTCAGCGAGGCGTAACCCAGAGGAGTAAAACAGCTCCAAAATGGCATGGTCTCTCAGGTCGAGAACACCATCGCCTTTAATATCCACAAAGTTTACGGCTTGGTCTACAGATAGTGCTTGCGGTAGTGTCTTTGCCGCTTTAGGGGCGCGTAAGCCATGAACTGGATTTTGTGTAAACGCGTGGTGGTGAATTAGGTAATCATAAAACCCCCTCCAGGCAGAAAGGGCTCTTGCAATGCTTTTACTACTTAACTCACGTGCATGCAGCTTGCCGATAAAACGCCTGACTTGTGCATGGCTGAGCGTTTGCAGGTCAGCACCATCCGCGAGAGACTCTAGCAGTAGAATATCTCGCGTATAGTTTTTACAAGTGAGCTGGCTGAGGCCACGTTCAAAGGTGAGGTGCTGAATATATGCGTCTAGGTGAAGCATCTATGCAGTGGTGATTTACAGATTTAAAGCAAATAGGTGGTTCAGCAAAGCGGCAGCTACGAGCTCACCTATATGCTCTAAGTACAATGTGCCCATGCCCGCTTTAAAGCGGTCTTTGTCTGCCGAGCCCAGAATAAGTACGCCAAATGGGCGTTGATCGGCAGCTTTTGTGCCTAGCGGAATAATGACAAACGATTGCAGGTTGCTATCAACCAAGTCACCAAGGATCTCAGGTTTTGCGCCACAGTAGGGTTGCGTTAAGGACATCACCCATTCGTTAAATGCGTCACTCACGTGGGTAAACACTGCATCTTGGATGATGGCGCTATTGCTTGGTTTTACCCAAATGCGCACCAGTGAGTCCGTGACGGCAAAATCCAGCTTTAATGTTTCTGCAATCTGAGACTGCAATGCGGTGAAACTTTGTTGATTTAGCAATTTGACGCTAAGTTGGTGTACTTTGGCGCTAGTGGCGTCATTTTCTTCCGCATGCACAATCATTTGCGCCATCATGGCTTCAATCACGCGAATTTTATCGCGCTGTGCTATTTGCTGACGTTCTGTAAGTGAGATAACACCACTGCCGTGAGGGTTAGGCAGTGTGATTTCAGTGAGTAGCGTGGCATTTTTCTCGAAGAAATTGGGGTGATTACGCAGGTAGTCTTTTACATCCTCTGCAGAAATTGCCTCATGTTGGTTGCTTGTCATTGTTGGACTTTCTTTAAATTTTATTAATTAGATAGCATCTAAGTCTATTTCGCCCGTAAATACGGTGACGGCAGGGCCTGTCATCATCACTGGCGCATCTGTGCCTTGCCATGCAATGCTCAGCTCGCCGCCGCGCGCTGACACCTTGACTGGAGAACTTAAGCGACCGGATTGAATGCCGGATACTGCTGCTGCGCATGCGCCCGTGCCGCAGGCGAGCGTTTCGCCAGAACCGCGCTCAAACACTCGGAGTTTAATGTGGTGTTCATTCACAATTTGCATAAAGCCAACGTTCACACGTTCGGGAAAGCGCGGGTGGTACTCAATCGCACTCCCTAGTGCCTGTACCGGTGCGGTTTCTACATCATCTACAATCAATACTGCATGTGGATTGCCCATGGATACCGCGGCAATATCGTATGCCTGATCATTCACTTCAAGCATGTAGCTATTGGCAGCAGATTCTGCAATAAATGGAATCGACTCAGGCTTAAATCTCGGTGCACCCATGTTCACGGTGACTAAGCCGTGTGCTTCCAGTTTGGGGGTGATGATGCCACTGGCGGTTTCAACGCTGATTTCACGCTGCTGGGTTAAGCCTTGGTCAACTACAAAGCGCACAAAACAACGTGCACCGTTGCCACACTGTGAAACTTCGCTGCCATCGGCATTAAAAATGCGATATTTGAAATCTGCCATTGCGGATGATTCAACCAGTAACAGTTGGTCAAAGCCAATGCCAAATTGGCGGTCGGCGAGTTTTTTAATTGTATCTGCCGAGAGCGAGATCGATTGCGTGACGCCATCAATGACCATGAAGTCATTGCCTGCACCTTGCATTTTTGTAAATTTAATCATTTTAGCCATGTGTTTATTGTAATGAGAATGTATATTCAGAGGTGAAAAAATCGCAGTTTATATGTAGCAGTCATCAGCTTTTAAGCGGATGTTTCAGGTCCTTGTTAATTTATCAGACTTTTAATGCATGTTGCGTGCTTGCGTTTGCTGCCCGCTATATTCGTGCTGAGCTGGTTATATTAATGAACCAATGTTGTTTTTAGCTTTCTGATGCGATTGGTAATGTATTGATAATTAGTAATTTTTTTTGATGTAATGACTAATTCAGGTACAATTCACCTCCCCCGATGTTTGCTTCAGCCTTTAGTAAGCATCTTAATAAACTTTTTTCTTTTCAAGGCAGATGAATGAGCGAATACCTTTTTACTTCAGAATCAGTATCTGAAGGCCACCCAGACAAGTTAGCAGACCAAGTATCAGACAGTATTTTGGATGCTATCCTGACACAAGACCCAACCGCGCGCGTAGCTGCCGAAACTTTGGCCAATACCGGTTTGGTTGTGTTAGCGGGTGAAATTACCACAACAGCGAATGTTGATTATATTAAAGTAGCACGCGATGCGATTAAACGCATAGGTTACGACAATACCGAGTACGGTATTGATTATAAAGGTTGTGCCGTGTTGGTGGCTTATGACAAGCAATCACCAGACATCGCACAAGGTGTGGATGGTGCGCATGACGACCCATTAGACCAAGGTGCGGGTGATCAGGGCTTGATGTTCGGTTATGCAGTTGATGAAACGCCGCAGTTGATGCCACTGCCAATCTGGTTGAGCCATCGCTTGATGGAGCGCCAAGCGCAATTACGTAAAGATGGCCGTTTGCCATGGTTGCGCCCAGACGCTAAGTCACAAGTGACGGTACAGTATGTGGATGGTAAGCCATACAAAATTGACACCGTTTTAGTGTCAACTCAGCATGCGCCAGACATGAGCTTGGAAGCGGTGCGCGAAGCGACGATTGAGGAAATCATCAAACCTATGTTGCCTTCAGAGTTAATCAAAGGCGACATCAAGTTCTTGGTGAACCCTACCGGCCGTTTTGTGGTCGGTGGTCCGCAGGGTGATTGTGGCTTAACTGGCCGTAAGATTATTGTTGATACATACGGTGGCGCAGCACCTCACGGTGGTGGTGCCTTCTCAGGTAAGGATCCATCTAAAGTTGACCGTAGTGCTGCTTATGCAGGCCGCTATGTAGCCAAGAATATTGTGGCTGCTGGTTTGGCATCACGTTGCCTAGTGCAGGTAAGCTATGCGATTGGCGTGGCAAAACCAACCAGCGTGATGGTAGAAACCTACGGTACAGGTAAGGTATCCAACGAAATGCTGACACAGTTGGTATTAGAGCACTTTGATTTGCGCCCAAAAGGCATTGTGCAAATGCTTGATTTGTTGCGTCCTATCTATACCAAAACTGCTGCTTACGGACATTTTGGCCGAGATGAGCCAGAGTTTACATGGGAGCACACCAATAAAGCTGCAGCGTTGCGTGCGGCTGCTGGTTTGTAGTTAATTCCGACTACGTAGATAGATAGTCGAATGCAAAGCCCCGCCATGTGTAAGCAAGGTGGGGTTTTTGTTCATTGCATGCAGTATTTTCTTCAGTGGATTGCTCAGTAATCGGGCTAATAGTGTCAACTAAATGATCGTTATCACATGTTAAAAGTCGTTTCTACAAAGCAGGTGCGTTTGGGTATGTTTATTCATGAGCTAAAAGGCGCTTGGATAGATCATCCGTTTTGGAAAAAAGCATTTAAATTGGACGATGCAGCAGATTTGAAGAAGCTGCAGGCGAGCAGCATTAAAGAAGTGGTAATCGATACAGATAAAGGTTTAGATGTTGCACCAGAAGCTGTTGCCGAGCCGTTGCCTGATACTTTGTCGGCACAGCAGGTTTCTGTTAAGGCTGAGCCTCAAGTTAAACGCATCGCGGCGGGCGAAGAGCGCGCTCGCGCCAAGCAAGTAATTGCCGCCTCTAAAAAAGCAGTCGCCTCCATGTTTAATGATGTGCGCATGGGGAATGTGATTAAAGTTGAAGCTGCTATGCAGTTTGTTGATGACATTGCGGCTTCAATCGCGCGTAATGAAGGTGCGCTGATTAGCTTGGTGCGGCTGAAAACTAAAGATGATTACACTTATATGCACTCAGTTGCGGTATGTGCATTGATGGTTGCTTTAGCCAAAGAGCTGGGCATGTCCAATGAGGAGCGAATGCAAGCCGGGCTCGCTGGCTTGTTGCACGACATAGGCAAAGCCGCAGTGCCTAACGATGTTCTCAATAAACCAGGTGCATTAACTGACGATGAATTTTCTTTGGTGAAGCTGCATCCTGAGCGCGGCCATGAGTTGTTGATGCAGGCAAACATTACGGACGCTATCGCACTGGATGTGTGTTTGCATCACCATGAAAAAGTAAATGGCACTGGCTACCCGCATGGTTTGCAAGGTGATGCGATTAGTTTGTTCGCAAGAATGGGTGCCGTCTGTGATGTATATGACGCGGTGACATCTAACCGCCCTTACAAAGACGGCTGGGAGCCTGGTGTATCTTTACAGCGCATGGCGCAGTGGGCGGGTCATTTTGATGACGCCGTGTTTAAAGCGTTCGTGAAAAGTGTAGGTATATATCCCATAGGCTCAATGGTAAAGCTGAAATCAGGGCGCTTGGCCGTGGTGATTGACCAAAGCCCTAAGTCTTTACTCACGCCTGTTGTCAAAGTTTTCTTTTCAACCAAATCTAAAACGAGGTTGCCCGTTGAAGTGATAGATTTATCTAAGGGCGGCGCAAACGATGCGATTGTTGGGCATGAAGATCCCGTGCTGTGGGGTGTGCTCGATGTTGATAAGTTATGGGCAGAATAACCGGCTGAATCTTGATATAAAACAGATGCTTGATGCAATGGGCATCGCAGGTTGGCCACATTTGCGCTAAAAATAATATCAAGTATAATAGCCTATCTTCTGAGGGGCGTTGCGAGGCGTGTTAACCATACAGGCTCCCAGGCTCAGAAAGCTGCAGTAAACGACGCTCACCAATGTTAACCGTGCCGGGCACGGGATATGGGTGAGATAGATTATCTTCCAATAAACACCCCTTCCCCCCGGTCACACATTCAAGGAAAACACATGAATACTGTGACTGATTTTAACGATTACGTAATTGCGGACATCAACTTAGCGGCTTTCGGCCGTAAAGAAATTGCGATTGCCGAAACAGAAATGCCAGGTTTGATGGCGATTCGTGAAGAGTTCGCGAAAGCACAACCACTTAAAGGCGCACGCATTACCGGTAGTTTGCACATGACGATTCAAACTGCGGTGCTGATTGAAACCTTAAAAGACCTAGGCGCGGATGTGCGCTGGGCATCTTGCAATATTTACTCTACTCAAGACCATGCTGCTGCTGCAATCGCTGCAGGCGGCACACCTGTATTTGCTGTTAAAGGTGAAACACTAACTGAGTACTGGGATTACACACACCGTATTTTCGAGTGGACTGACGGCGGCTACAGCAACATGATTCTGGATGACGGCGGTGATGCAACGTTGCTGTTGCATCTTGGTACGCGTGCAGAAAAAGATTTGTCTGTGATTGCAAACCCTACCTCAGAAGAAGAAACCTGCCTGTTCGCTGCGATTAAAGCTAAATTGGCGACCGATCCAACATGGTACTCAACACGTTTGGCACAAATCAAAGGCGTGACTGAAGAAACCACTACCGGCGTACATCGTTTGTATCAAATGCATAAAGAAGGCAAATTGGCTTTCCCTGCAATTAACGTGAACGACTCAGTGACTAAATCTAAATTTGATAACTTGTACGGCTGCCGCGAATCTTTAGTGGATGCAATCAAGCGCGCAACGGATGTAATGATTGCCGGTAAGGTTGCAATCGTAGCTGGTTATGGCGATGTGGGTAAGGGCTCTGCACAAGCATTGCGTGCGCTATCTGCGCAAGTTTGGGTAACTGAAATTGACCCGATCTGTGCATTGCAAGCAGCGATGGAAGGCTACCGCGTAGTCACCATGGACTATGCGGCAGAGCATGGCGATATTTTCGTGACAGCGACTGGTAACTACCATGTGATTACACATGACCATATGGCAAAAATGAAAGACCAGGCGATTGTATGTAACATTGGCCACTTTGATAATGAAATTGATGTTGCTTCACTTGAAAAATACACTTGGGATGAAATCAAGCCGCAAGTTGACCATGTGATTTTCCCAGATGGTAAGAAAATCATTCTGTTGGCAAAAGGCCGTTTGGTTAACTTAGGTTGCGGTACTGGTCACCCAAGCTATGTGATGAGCTCATCATTTGCGAACCAAACCATTGCACAAATTGAGTTGTTTACACAAACAAGTAAATACCCAGTAGGCGTATATACTTTACCTAAACATCTGGATGAAAAAGTGGCTGTGTTGCAATTGAAGAAATTGAATGCACAATTGTCTGTACTTACTGATGAGCAAGCTGCTTATATCGGCGTGCAGAAACAAGGTCCATTCAAGCCTGATACCTATCGTTACTAAGTAAGCCGGGGCTTAAAGGCTTAAGCATTACAAGGAGCTGTCACATGAAGTTACTATTGGGTTGGATATTAAATGCACTGGCATTATTGGCGGTGGCTTATTTGCTGCCCAATATTCATGTGGCAAGTTTCTTGAGTGCTTTGCTTGCGTCCTTCATCATAGGATTGGTCAATATACTGATTCGGCCATTGCTTATATTGTTGACGCTGCCTATTACGGTGCTCACATTGGGGCTATTTATATTAGTTATTAATGGGGTCTTGTTCTACTTTGTAGGGCAATCGTTACAAGGTTTCCATGTGGATACCTTAACTGCAGGTATTTTGGGGGCGGTGCTTTATAGCGTGTTCTCATGGGTACTGACCACGCTACTGATTGATGATAAATAATCACTAAAATATATTAAAAAGACATACAAATGAATACGACCACTAAGAAGTTTGATGTTAGTTTCGAGTTTTTTCCGCCTAAAACCACAGAGGGCATGGATAAATTACGTGAGGCGCGCACTCAGCTTGCAAAGTTTAACCCGGAATTTTTCTCAGTCACCTTTGGTGCGGGTGGCTCTACGCGTGATAGAACCATGGATACAGTGCTGGAAATCCAGCGTGAAGGGTTTCAGTCTGCGCCGCATATCTCCTGTATTTCATCTAGCAAGTCCGAAATTCGCGATCTGTTGCATGCATATCAAGCACAAGGCATTAAACGTCTAGTCGCGTTAAGAGGTGATATTCCCTCTGGTGAAGTGAGTGCTGGAGATTTTCGATATGCATCGGAGTTGGTCGCGTTTATTCGAGAAGAAACCGGCAACCATTTTAGTGTTGAAGTGGCGGCTTATCCTGAGTTTCACCCGGAAGCGCGTACGCCAGCGGCAGACTTGTTGAACTTGAAACGCAAAGTGGATGCAGGCGCAAACTCTGCCATCACGCAGTATTTTTATAATGCAGATGCCTATTTCCGCTTTGTGGATCAGTGTGATGCATTAGGCATTGCCGTGCCAATCGTGCCGGGCATTATGCCTATATACAATATTACCCAGTTGGCGCGCTTTTCAAGTGTGTGCGGTGCCGAAATTCCGCGTTGGTTAAAAATGCGTTTAGAAGAGTACGGCGACGACATGGCATCGCTAAGAGCGTTTGGTGTAGACGTGGTGAGTGAGTTATGCGAAACCCTATTGGCTTGGGGCGCGCCGAGCTTGCATTTCTACACATTAAATCAATCTAATATTATCAGCAATATTATTGAGAACGTTCAAGACTAGTGAGCGGGTTTAAGACTAACAAGTTGGTTTAGCCTCGCACGTTAGACTGCTTGTAGCCGTGGTAAAGGATTTGCTCGCAGCGCTGTCACGCCAGCACTGCGAGTAGGTCAGAGTCATTATGGTGCAAAGTGTAATGGATAAAGGCCAAGCATTTAATGTAATGTAGGCTTTTTATCATTGAGCAGTACATCTTCAATAAACAAATATTCTTTTGTTTTGTCTGGGCCGGTTTTGCTTGCGCCCCATGTTGTCATCAGTACTATCCAGCGCATTTCCTCAATGCCTATCATGGCTTGCGGCACGTTCATAGCAAGCTCCAGTACCAGTTCGCGCTGTGAGGTGTTGAGTATGTTGGCTTGTACTAAGAATAAAATAAAGCCTATACTTTCGGCCGATATTTTCTTCAGTTCTATTTCTGTAAATATCCTGCTATTGGCAGCATCTGCCATTTGAAATAGCTCAGGTTTGCCGGTCATGGATTCAAGCTGATTGAACCAATCGCAAGCGCCGTTAATATCTTCTTCGTCAAACCCTGCGGCAAATAACTCTCTGGTGAGGGTGTCATCATCGGGTCTGTATTGTGTATCAATGTAGTTTTCGAACATATAAACCAGGGCTTCAAACATAATTTTTATCCTTATTAAATGATTAACTTAAGTGAGATGGTTTAATTAAATTTTTGAATTAAAAACTACATAATTTTTTGATATTGTCCTCCTGATAAGCTGGCTACTTTTCCATCAAGCTCCAGTAACATTAGCATGGATGAAACTTCGGCCACCGTCAAGCCTGTTAACGCAACGAGGCGCTCTAAAGGTGCTGGGTCAAAGCCCATAGTGTCGAGCAGCAATTGTTCAGACGAGCTGGTCGAGATGCTGTTTGGCTGTGCTTGTGTCGATGGTGGCGTTGTATTAAGCCTAGGTTGTAGTTTTAGCTCCTCGGTAATGTCCTGTATGCAATCTACCAGCTTGGCACCTTGCTTAATTAACTGGTGACAACCTTTAGACATTGGTGAGTGAATTGAGCCTGGGATCGCAAAAATCTCGCGGCCTTGTTCTGCGGCCATACGTGCGGTGATTTGTGAGCCGCTCTGTACGTTGGCTTCTACCACTAAGCAGCCTAGGCTGAGGCCGCTGATAATGCGATTTCTTTTGGGAAAGTTTTGTGGCTTGGACGGTGTGCCTAACGGAAACTCAGACAAAATTAAGCCACGCTCTACAATGTGGTGGGCAAGCTCGCGGTGTTTAGCTGGGTATACAATATCTAGCCCAGTGCCGACTACGGCAATGGTTGCGCCGTTGGCTTTAAGTGCCCCGCGATGGGCGGCACCATCGATGCCTAGTGCCAAACCACTGACTATACAAAGCCCGTGCTGGCACAAGTCGTAAGCAAACGCCTCTGCGTTTTTTTCGCCTTGTACGGATGCGTTGCGGCTACCCACAATGGCGATGCTAGGCTGGTTTAATAGCGCTAAATTACCTTTTGCATATAGATAAGGCGGTGGGTCGCTAATTTCTAATAGTGCTTTTGGGTACTCAGGGTCTGCAAGCGTGACCAGATGATTGTTGGGCGCTGCCAGCCATTGTGTGAGCTCGTCTGAGGGTTCTTGGTTTGCGCCATTGCTAATTGCATTAGCAATGGTAGCTGAAACAATTTCTTTTAACTGCGAGAGGCTGGCCGCATAGATGTTGTGAGGGCTACCAAACGCCTTGAGCAAGTGGCAAAAGGTCTGTGACCCGATGCCTGAGATGCTGCCCAAGCTTACCCATAGCGATTTCTCCGCAATTTCTTCGCGATTAATCGTCATGCGTGTTGTTAAGGGTTGTGTACTGAGTCTAGAGTGTTAATTGGGTCAGTGGCCTGCATAACTAAGCCATAAGCAATGCGATCAAATACTCGGAACACCATGATTAAACCTACGCGCTCATCTGGCAGCTTAATATATCCTGGCTCCAGTACTGGTTCAGTACTTCCTGTTTTGCTTTCAGCTTTGTCTTTGCCAAAGTTGACGATGGCTTTGCCATCTTCGCCAGTGGAAATGTCAAAATTTAACTCTTTTAATTTTGGCTTAGCATCAGCTTTCATCGCCTCTGCTTTGTCTTCTTTTGTCGGTTCAGGGTCTTTAATAATGCGGCCATAACGACTAACCGCTAGTACCTGACCTACTTCTACGCCATCTTTAGCACCGCGGCTGATAGAAATAATGCTCCCAGGGCCGGTTTCAGCTAGGCCGCCATAAATTTTGAGCACACGGCCTTTGATCGGCGTGTCAGGGGCATGCGGGGTAAAGTTGGCGGAAATTTCATCGCCGCTTGGTACCAAGCGGTCTTTAACAAAAATCTCTTCTTTCGCTTTAACTACTTCAGCGGTTGCCGGTTTGCCGTATTTTTTAACTCTTAAATCACCTAGGTAGGTCGCCTCTACACCGAGTACCTCTTTGGTGTCAGGGTCGATAAACGAGTCACCCGGGCGGTAAATAAACCAGTTCAGGTCTTTATTTTCTTCAATTTTATTAATGTAAACACGAGTGCCTGTACTCAGTACCACGCGGTTATCCGGGCCTGCAATAATTCTTGGTGACTCTGCTAACTGGTCTTTTTCTATTACCAGTGGCTGGCTCAAAAATGGTGCAATCGCATTAATCGGTATGGTTGAAATCGCTGCTTGGTCGAGCGGCTCAACGACAACACCAGGCTCTAACGTAATGGTTTGGCGCAATAGTTTCAACTGTGGCTTGCCGCTACTTTGATCTAGCACAATGACATCGCCAGGGTAGATTAAGTGCGGATTTTTAATTTGCGCGCGGTTTAACTGCCAAACTTGCGGCCATAACCATGGGTCTTTAAGAAAGCGGGCGGATATCCACCATAGGGTGTCACCTTTGACAACAACGTGACGATCGGGATGATCTTCTTTTAGTGCAATTACTTGTGCATTCAGGTTGAAGCTTAAGCAACAAAACATGAGCAGCGTTATAATATTGCGAAACATATGTTGATGACCCCGGTCAAAGATGCATTTAGACGACATACAATGGCGTGCAATATGAGCCACACACACCGTGAATTTACGTTAAATTTATCACGTAATTCATTAAAGAATCAAGCTTTTATACAAAAAGCTATGGTTTTGAGTTTTTTTAGAAATTTTGAATGTAAATATTAAAGAGTTTTTATGGCGATATTAGATATCCTTAATTATCCTGACCCACGCTTGCACACAGTGGCTAAGCCTGTGAAAGAGGTGAATGCAACGATTCGCCGCCTGATTGATGATATGGCGGAGACCATGTATGCGGCGCCAGGCATAGGGCTGGCGGCAACGCAGGTCAACCAGCATGTGCAGTTGCTGCTGGTAGATACGAGTGAGACCAAAGACCAGTTGCAGGTGTTTATTAACCCCAAAATACTAGAGCGAGATGGCGAGCAAGTGTATGAAGAGGGCTGCTTGTCCGTGCCTGGCATCTACGAGAGTGTGACTCGCGCAGAAAAGATTTTGGTTGAGGCGTTGGATCAAGAAGGTAAAAAATTCACTTTGGAAGCGCATGGCTTGTTGAGCGTATGCATTCAACATGAGATGGATCATTTGCTAGGTAAGGTGTTTGTAGAATACCTATCACCACTTAAGCGTAATAGAATTAAAAACAAAATGCTCAAGCAACATCGTGGCAAATAGTCTGATTAGAGGTTAATGCGTTGAAAATTATATTTGCGGGGACTCCCGATTTTGCAGTGCCAGCCTTGGCTGCGTTGATTAATGCAGGTCATGAAGTTGTGATGGTGCTGACACAGCCTGATCGCCCGGCAGGGCGTGGCATGAAGCTCAAGGCTAGCCCAGTAAAAGTATTGGCGGAGCAGCATGGCTTATTTGTGTTTCAGCCCGAAACTTTAAAAAATGAGGCTGTACAGGCACAAATTGCACAAGCCGATGCCGATGTCATGATCGTTGCCGCCTATGGTTTAATTATCCCTACGATTGTGTTGCAGATGCCTAAGCATGGCTGTTATAACATCCATGCCTCCTTATTGCCGCGCTGGCGTGGTGCTGCGCCGATTCACCGTTCCCTCTTGGCTGGTGATGCAGAGACCGGCGTCACCATTATGGAAGTGGTGCCGGCATTGGATGCTGGTGCGATGGTGAGTAAAGGTGTGGTGCCGATTACGGAAACCGACACTACGCAAGGCTTGCATGACGCCTTGGCTACGATTGGCGCTGATTTGATGGTGGAGGCGATGCAGACGTTAGCCCAAACGGGTTATCTGGCGAGCACGCCGCAAGATGAGTCACAGGTTACCTACGCACACAAGCTAGAAAAAGCTGAAGCCATGATTGGTTGGCACAAAAGTGCCGTTGAGATATCAAGGCAGGTGCGTGCATTTAACCCTTTTCCGGTAGCGCAAAGCCTTTTGCATGGTGAAGTGTGCCGCATTTGGATGGCAACCAGTGTTGCCGGCATGCCGACTGTAGCACCTCCCGGTACTGTGCTGGATGCGCATGATGGAATTTTGGTCGCTTGTGGCGACGGCGTGTTGCGTATCAGCGAGTTACAAGCCCCGGGTGGTAAGCGCCTGAGTGCGCAGGTGTTTACGCAAGGGCATGCTTTAAAAGCTGGAGATCAGTTTGGCGGCGCGTTATAAGCTTGAATTTTAAGATTAGCGTCACCATTTTATGCAATGTCTAGGCATGAGATAAAGGTGAATTAATGTTAGGAAACTGGCTTAAAACTACGATATTAATGGCGGCAATTGTTGCCTTGTTTGGCATGGTTGGCGCGGCGTTAGGTGGTGCTGGCGGGATGATGATTGCTTTGTTACTGGCTGGCGCGATGAATGTACATGCGTACTGGTTTTCTGATAAAGCCGTACTTAAGATGTATGGTGCGCAAGAGGTGACGCCAGATAATCTGCAGTTCCGTAGTTATTATCAAATGGTGCGGCAGTTGGCAGAAAACGCACAATTACCTATGCCCAAAGTGTATGTGATTGATGAATCTCAGCCTAACGCTTTTGCGACCGGACGCAACCCTGAGCACGCAGCCGTAGCCGCTACTGTGGGCATTATGCAGATTTTGGACGAGAGGGAACTGCGTGGAGTGATGGCGCATGAGCTTGCCCATGTTAAAAATAGAGACACGTTAACCTCAACGATTTCTGCGACCGTTGCGGGTGCTATTGCTTCTATTGCTCAATTTGGCATGATGTTCGGCGGTGGCCGCAATGACCAAGGTGAGCGCAATATGAACCCTATTGTTGGCTTGCTAGTGATGTTGCTTGCGCCGTTGGCAGCATCATTAATCCAGATGGCCATTTCACGTGCACGCGAATTTGAAGCAGATAAAGCTGGCGCCGAAATTAGTGGTGATCCACGCGCTTTGGCTAGTGCATTACAGAAAATTCACCATTACGCTCATCAGGTGACCAATCCAACTGCAGAAGCGCACCCGGAAACCGCGCAGATGATGATTATTAATCCTTTGTCTGGCGTTTCATTTGATCGTTTATTTAGCACGCACCCCAGTACTGAAGAGCGCGTATCGCGTTTAATGGCAATGGCTGACCGTTACTAGCCGCTTCCTAGGCTGAGCTTGGGCTCGCCTTGATTTGTGGTTTTGTGTCACCACAGCTAAGTGCGTTCTAATGTTAAAAGTAACATCAGTTACCACGTACTGAGCATGAATTAAGGCGATGTTAATCAGTTAACGGGGAGTAGTGCTTCCGCTCCCCGTCCATCAGGCCTTAGTCCCTGCCTCTGCCATGGCCGTTACCATGATTGCCTTTGTCGCCACCGTGCCCACGGCCACGGTCTCCGCGGTCATGGTCACCTCTGTCACGATTGTCCCAGCCACCACGACCATCCCTACCGCGGTCATCCCAACCACCTCGCCCACGATTGTCATCATAGTCGTTGTGCTCGTAGTAACCGCCGCGGTGACGTGCGCGGTACTGAGGGGAAAAATCATCGCGATACCAGCGGTCTTGTACAAAGTATACCGGCCGGCCGCACGCACCGTATCGGCCACAATAGCGGCGCCAGTTTTTATAATGGCCTGGAGGTACGCGTAGATACATAGGCTCATAGACATCCACCACATCACGATACACAACGATAGGCTCTCTGTAGATGACGCGAGGTTGCGGGTATGGGTAGTCGCCAATATCAATCTGGCCGTAAAATCCAGGTTGGCCCACGCTGATTGATACGCCAACGTCCGCTGCAAATGCGGTGTTAGCAGATGCAAGTAAAAATCCCGTAATCAGTAATCGCTTTAATATATTTGTTTTGTTCATGGATATCTCCTTGTGAATCGAAACCATATAACGCATGAGCACCGCTGTGCGATGACAACATAATACACAGCTTAACCCTAATCTAGCGGATATCAAGTAAAATCAGTGTTTTAGCAATTTATGAATAGAAACTAATTTTGTATATTTCTCAACAAATCGCTGCAGATGCGGTGCATCAAGTGTTTTCAGGCCGCAACCTGACAACAGCATTGCCTGCTGCCCTGTCTATTTTCCCTAATGCAACGCCGCAACAGAAAGGCGCTGCTGCTGATTTAAGCTACGGCACCTTGCGCTTTTATGGCGAAATAGATGCTTTTTTGAGAGCGCTGCTTGAAAAGCCTTTGGCAGATGAGCGGATTCATGCCTTGTTGCTGGTGGCGATTTATCAGCTAAGGCATGATAAGGCGGATGCCTTTACCGTGGTGAATCAGGCCGTGCATGCAGTTAGCCAGCTAAGGCGGCCTGCGGTCAAGGCTTGGGCCAAAGGGCTGGTGAACGCCATCTTGCGTAACTTTTTGCGTCAGCAGGCGCAATTGGCGCTCAAGCTAAAAACAAATGAGGTTGCCACTTACTCCTACCCGCAATGGTGGGTAAATAAGTTGCGGGTGCAATACCCTAATGCCTGGCAGGAAATGTTAACCGTGGGCAATCAGCATCCGCCCATGAGTTTGCGAGTGAATACGCAAAAAATTAGCACCGCAGACTATGTGCAATTGTTAGCCCGCAGTGAAATTGATGCAACGCAGGTGGGCGCGCAGGCGGTGATTCTGGCCAAGCCAATCGCGGTTGAAAAAATTCCAGGTTTTACGGATGGTGTAGTTTCGGTACAGGATTATGGCGCCCAATTGGCGGCACATTTGCTTGATGCCCAGGCCGGCATGCGTGTGCTGGATGCATGCTGTGCACCTGGCGGTAAAACCGGACATATCTTAGAGCTGGCTAATGTGGAGATGACGGCATTGGATAGCGACGCTATACGCTTGGAGCGTGTGCAGAGTAATTTGGCGCGCCTAAACTTAAAAGCAAATTTGATTGCGGGTGATGCGGCAGCATCTGATTGGTATGACGCTAAACCATTTGATAGAATTTTGGCGGATGTGCCTTGTACGGCATCTGGCATAGTGCGACGTCATGTGGATATTAAGTGGCTGCGGCGCGAGGCTGATATTGCATCGTTTGTAGCGCAGCAAGCGAAAATTTTACCAAGCTTATGGCAGATGCTGGCAAAGGGTGGTAAATTGCTTTACGTGACTTGTTCAGTTTTTAAAGAAGAAAACCAAGCGCAGATTGATCAGTTTCTGCAGAAAAATACAGATGCTCAGCAACTGCCAATTGAGCAGGCGCTCGCACAATACAATGTTACTCATACGCATGGTCAGCTTATTCCCTCTAACTCACATGATGGTTTCTTTTATGCACTGTTGCAAAAAAATTAAGTACATTTTTTGCATCTTTGCGTTGGTATTGTTTTCAAGCTCTGTATTGGCAGAGGGAAGTAGTTTGCGCCTGCGCAGTGCAAACTTAACGGCTTATGAAGATGACTACCTGCTGAATGCCGATGCGGAAATCAACTTTGGAACTGAAATCGAAAAGGCAATCCTGAAAGGCTTTACGTTTAGCTTCCTGATTGAGTTTCAACTGCTGTCACCTAAAAAATACTGGTTCGATGATGAAGTAGTCACTACGGTACAGCAGGTAAATTTAAGTTATCACGCGCTGACTCGCCAATATATTGTGACGCGGAATGATCAGCAGCGCGCATACGCTAGCTTGGATGAGGCGGTTGAAGACTTATCCATTATCCAAGACATGAAAGTGTTTCAGGAGGCTGATGTTGATAAGAATGAGCGATATCGTGCAGTGTTGCTGATGCGTTTGGACCAGAAGAAATTACCTAAAGCCTTACGCATAGAGGGCATGACCTCCAGCGAGTGGAAAATCAGCTCACAACGTTTTGAATGGACCCCTAATTTATTCAAATGAAATATATAGTCTTTACCAGTGCGTTACTAGGCGGCCTGTTGTTGTACTTGCTATCTAATGCAAGTGCCAATACTGCTGCGTCTGGAGAACACTATACATTACTGGTAGGCTTAAACATTGCGCTGGCGGTGTTGCTGGTGGTGCTGATAGGCGTACAGCTGTTTAGCCTTTACCGTAATATCCGGCAGCGTGTGATGGGTAGCCGCTTTACGCTGCGCCTGCTAGGCTCATTTGCGCTGATGGCGATTATCCCCGGCTTGATTGTGTATCTGGTGTCGGTGAACTTTCTCACGCGCTCAATCGAATCCTGGTTTAACGTCAAGGTGGAGTCAGCGCTGGAAGGTGGCTTAAATCTTGGGCAAACCGCACTCGAAATCATGCTGGCCGATGTGAAGGAAAAAGGCGAAAGCATGGCGACTAGTCTTGCGTTTCAGCCGGCTAATACGCATTTTTCTACCCTGAATGATTTACGTGAGAAAAGCGGCATTCAGGATGCCACGCTGCTTACCCTGCAAGGCGGAATTTTGGCGGTGTCCAGTGGCGATGCGAGTAGTTTTTTACCGGACCTGCCCAGTGTGGCGCAGCTGCGGCAAGCGCGGCAGCGTATCTATGGCAACATTGAGCCAATAGGCCACAAAGGTTTGCATCTGCGCGTGCTGGTTCCCGTGAGTGTGCAGGATATTTCGGGTGAAATGCGTATATTGCAGTTGCTGCAGCCTGTGCCTAAATCGCTAGCCACAACGGCAGAGGCGGTGCAGGATGTATATCAGGATTATCAGCAGCTCTCATATAGCCGTACTGCGCTGCGAGAGGTATTTGCACTGACGCTGACCTTGGTGATGATGCTCGCCATGTTTACTGCGGTAGCAATTGCCTTTGTGCTAAGCCGGCGCCTATCTGCGCCGCTTACCGTGCTGGCTGAGGGTACTAAGGCAATTGCGAGCGGCGATTACAGCACGATGCTGCCGGCACATGGTAAAGATGAGCTAGGCGTGCTGGTGCAGTCGTTTAATAGTATGACGCAGCAGTTGGGGGACGCGACCAAAGCGGCCGATAGAAACCGTGCGCGGGTTGAGGCGGCGCGTGGCTATTTGGAAACGATATTGGCGCATTTATCATCTGGGGTGCTGGCACTCAATGAGCGTAGCGAACTGCGCACTTTTAATGAGGCCACGGTGAATATTCTGGGCATTTCTCTGGAGTCCTATGTTGGGTTTACCCCAGAGAAAATCATAGAGAAGCAGCCCAATCTGGCGAGTTTCTTCCAGACTATCGCACAGAGCGTACAGCAGGACAGCGTGCAAAAAGAAGAAGTGCAGGTGCAGGTCGAGTTGGCGACTGCACAGGGTAAGAAAATTATCACCTTGCGTGGCACGCGTCTGCCGGATGGCGGCTATGTGGCGGTGTTTGATGATGCTACCGCCATGGTGCAGGCACAGCGCGACGCAGCTTGGGGCGAAGTAGCCCGGCGTTTGGCGCATGAGATTAAAAACCCGCTGACACCGATTCAATTGTCGGCAGAGCGTATGGCGCATAAATTGCATAGCAAATTAGCCGCAGCGGATGCTGAGATTTTGCAGCGCTCTACCGAAACCATCGTGAATCAAGTGGATGCACTGAAGAAAATGGTGAATGAGTTTAGTGAGTATGCGCGCTCACCGACGCCGCACTTGGAAAGTCTAGACCTTAACGCATTAATCCGCGAGATTGTTTCTTTTTATGATGCACCTAAAGTCAGCATCCGCTTGGCGCTCACCGAGCAAGCTTGTTTAATTAAAGGGGATAGCACCATGTTGCGGCAGGTGCTGCATAACTTGTTGCAAAATGCGCAGGACGTCTTGGCGTCGGCGCTGTCGCCACTGATTCAGATTACAACAGCTGCTTACGACAATATGCTGGTATTAACCGTGCAGGATAATGGCGGCGGCTTTCCTGCAGAGATGATGTTGCACGTATTTGAGCCGTATATGACCACCAAGCCTCACGGCACAGGCTTAGGCTTGGCAATCGTTAAAAAGATTATTGAGGAACATAAAGGCAATATTAAAATTGAAAATGTATTAAGCAATGAGGCAAGTAGCTCGGGTGCTATGATTACAATTAGCATCCCGCTATTTATCAGCTAACCAACAACCAACTGATTGATCAAACCAACCGTATGGCATCAAAACATATATTAGTGATTGACGATGAAATAGGCATACGCGAACTATTGCGTGATATTTTGCAAGATGAGGGCTACCAAGTACAGCTGGCAGAAAATGCTGCTGCTGCACGTGCGATGCGTCTGCATGAGCGCCCGGATGTTGTCTTGCTGGATATCTGGATGCCTGATTGCGACGGCATCAGCTTGCTTAAAGAGTGGGCCAATGGCGGCCTGCTGACCATGCCTGTAGTCATGATGTCGGGGCATGGCACTATCGATACTGCGGTAGAGGCAACGCGTATTGGCGCTTTTGACTTTTTAGAAAAGCCGATTGCGCTGCAAAAGCTGCTCAAAACGGTGGCTACTGCATTAAAGCATAGTGAGCAGTTGCCAAAGTCGGAAATGAATTTGATTAGCTTAGGCAAGAGCCCTATCGTGGTGGCGCTAAAAGAGCGCTTGGATAAAATTGCCATGAGCTCTAGCATAGCGCCCAGCCCGGTGCTACTGATTGGGCCTTTGGGTTGCGGCGCCGAGCTGTGCGCGCGTTTTCTGCACAACGCCGGTACGCCTTGGTTAGCGTTAACTGAGTTTAATCAGTTGGTGAATGCGCCATTAGAAATTCTGGAGCAGGCGAATGATGGCGTGGTGTATGTGCCGGAAATTGCAGAGCTCAATAAAACCGAGCAAAAAGGTCTGCTGCTGTTAGTGACCAAAGCTGAAAAATACAATGTACGTGTGATTTGCGGCACCAGCCATAATTTACAAAAGTTGCAAGCTGAGGGGCTGTTTGACCATAACCTGCTGCAAATACTCTCTGCGGTTTCATTAAGGGTGCCTGCGTTAGAAGAGCATAAAGAAGATATCCCGGATTTGGTGTTGACGATTGCAAACCTGCAGTTTGAAGTTGCCAATGTTCCCTACCGTGAGTTTGATATTGCTGCGCTCAATGCCTTGCGCAACGCCAGCTGGCCTGGCGATATTGCGCAGCTAGATGCTGTAGTGCGCAATTTGATTCAAACCAGCCTAGGTGACAAGATCACTTTAGACGACGTGAATCGGGTGATGCATCAGTTTGACGGGCGTATGCAATCTGAATTGAAAGTGATTGTAGACGCAGCGGTGATTACTGCGAAACCATCCGGCTTGGAAGCTGAGCTTAACCTTAACCAGCCTTTACGCGAGGCGCGGGACGAGTTTGAGCGGCAGTACTTTAATCACCACATTAAGTTAGTAGCGGGCAATATGAATAAACTGGCGGAGATTTCGGGTTTGGAGCGCACGCATCTATATCGCAAGCTTAAACAGTTAGACGTCAAGATTAAAGGTTAGCCACTTTACCTTAGATAATAATGCCGAGTCGATGCATCCAGCCTTGGTCGTGATGAGATTAGCGGCATGGTGCCTAGCCCATGCTCCAATAGAGATTTAAAGAATGTCAAAAGAGAATTTACTGCATATCCGCCAGCTGGTTGCACAGCAGGCTGCCCGTATGATGGCTGAGGATGGTATTTCCGATTATGCTTACGCTAAAAAGAAGGCGGGGCGGCAACTAGGTGCGCTGGAGAATAGCAGCTTGCCATCCAACGCTGAGATTGAAGAAGAGCTCAAGCGTTACAACGCGCTGTTTTTAAGTGAAGCGCAGCCTGAGAATCTACGTGAGTTACGTAAAAACGCACTGTACACCATGCAGTTGTTAGAGAAATTTAACCCACATTTAACCGGTGCCGTGCTGGATGGTACCGCAGGCATGCTGTCTGAAACGCACATACATTTGTTTGCGGATAGTATTAAAGAAGTTGAGATGTTTTTGCTCAACGCCCAGATTCCGTTTGATGTGAATGAAAAATCTTATCGCATCATGAATGATGGCAAGCGCGATAAAAAGGGTGATGGCCGCAAAACTGTACCCGTGTTTACCCTAGAAACAGATATAGGCTTAATTAAATTGAGCGTGTTTGAAGTGAATGATATCCGCGTGCCTACCAAGCGTGCCGCTGATGGCAGCAATGCAGAGCGCATTAATATTGAAGGCTTAAGGTCTTTGCTGACCTTAAGCTAATCAACCTATTTAAGCTGCACCGTGTTGATTTAAACGCTTACGCGTTAGGTTCTTGCAGCCAGCGCGCCACATCCATGGCGAAGTAAGTCAAAATGCCGTCGGCGCCAGCACGCTTGAATGCGAGCAGGCTTTCTAGCACGCATGATTTCTCATCTAGCCAGCCGTTTTGAGCTGCTGCTTTAAGCATGGCGTATTCACCACTTACTTGATACGCAAACGTCGGCACGCCGAACTCATCTTTAACGCGGCGTACTATGTCTAAATAAGGCATGCCAGGCTTCACCATCACCATGTCCGCACCCTCTGAAATATCCAGTGCCACCTCTTGCATGGCTTCATCGCTATTGGCGGGGTCCATTTGGTATGTATATTTGTTGCCTTTGCCTAAGTTGGCCGCAGAGCCAACTGCATCGCGGAATGGGCCGTAAAAGGCAGAAGCATACTTAGCCGAGTAAGCTAAAATCTTGGTGTGTATATTGCGCGTGCTTTCCAGTGCCTCGCGAATCTGACCCACGCGGCCATCCATCATGTCGCTAGGCGCCACCACGTCAGCACCGGCATTAGCATGGGAGATCGCCTGCTTGACCAAAACTTCGATAGTTTCGTCATTGAGTACATAACCGGAGTCATCAATCAAGCCATCTTGGCCGTGTGTTGTATATGGGTCTAACGCTACATCCGTAATTACGCCCAGCTCCGGGAAGTTGGCCTTGAGCGCAGCAACGGTACGTTGCACCAGGCCTTCTGGGTTATAGGCTTCGGCAGCGTCTAGGCTTTTGAACTCGCTATCCACCACTGGAAATAGCGCAATGGCCGGAATGCCCAACGCTACACACTCAGCGGCGGTTTTCAGCAGATTGTCTATACTTTGGCGTTGTACGCCTGGCATGGAGGCTACTTCTTCAATGCGGTTTTCGCCGTCCAGCACGAATACTGGATAAATTAGGTCGTTGCTGGTGAGCACATTCTCACGCATTAGGCGGCGGGAGAATGCATCTTTGCGCATGCGGCGCGGACGAGAATATGGATAGCTCATGTTAAACCTCAATAAAAAACAGTGGCGCAGAGGCGCTTAGCAAGCGCTCCGCTCATAATGTTGCCGTGCATGGCGCACCTGCTAGCGTTAAGCGAATACCTTAGCTAATTCAACGCCAGGCTCGGGTTGGCGCATAAACGCCTCTCCAACCAGAAACGTATGTACGTGGTTTTGACGCATCAGCGCAACGTCGGCTTGGGTGAAAATGCCAGACTCTGTGACCACGATTTTATGTGCAGGGATGCGAGCTAGCAAGCCTAGCGTGGTATCCAGCGTGACATCAAAGGTACGTAAGTTACGGTTGTTAATGCCAAGTAGCGGGGTTTCCAATTGTAGGGCGAGGTCTAATTCTTCGCCGTTATGCACCTCCACCAACACCGCCATGCCTAAGCTATGGGCAATGGTTTCCAGTTCACGCATTTTGGCTAAATCAATTGCAGCTGCAATCAGCAGAATACAGTCCGCACCCATGGCGCGGGCTTCGTAGACTTGATAAGCGTCTATCATAAAGTCTTTGCGTAATACCGGTAAGTTACATGCTGCGCGCGCTTGCTTCAGGTACTCTGGCGACCCTTGAAAGTACTCGGCATCAGTAAGTACTGACAGGCATGCAGCGCCGCCTTGTTCGTAGCTGGCCGCGATGGCGGCAGGCTGAAAGTCAGCACGAATCACACCTTTAGATGGGCTGGCCTTCTTGATTTCTGCAATGACCGCCGCTTGGCCTTTGGTGATTTTTGCACGGATGCTGCCTACAAAATCACGCGTTGCCAGTGCCGCTGCCGCCTCTTGCTGCACGACTGCTAGTGGTTTTTCGGCTTTAGCCGCAGCCACTTCTTGCGTTTTTGTGGCGATAATTTTATTCAGAATATCAGACATATTGCTTTCGCTATTACATTAATCAGTCAATGGGCACCGTGGTGATGCTATATGGTGTTACTGGTATTTCTCGTTATTGTGCATTACCCAACCGCCCGGATGGTTGCCATTAGGGCTGTGATGCGTCCAATGGATGACCCCGCCTTTTGGATTATATACATACTCACCGCTAAACGAAATTGTATCGCCCGTTTGCACCGGGACTCTAGGGGCAAGGTCTATATTATGCGCAAATAACAGTGTTTGCTGCGGGTTGATTTTCACCAGAAATTTTTGGTGTCTAGCACCTTTGTTGTCATCCGCCAGCAGTTTGACGACAACGCCAGAGCCTGAAACCTGCACATTGCTCTGTTTGGCAGAAAAGGCCAGCTCAATACTGTGGTTGTTAGCGGTAGTTTGCTCTGCAACCTGTGTTGCTTGGTTGTTCCCAGCGCTGGGCTGGTTGCATGCGCATAAGCCAAAAGCTAGTATCAGTGCATAACACAGGTGTTTGGCAGCATGATTCATGCGTTGGTGGCTGCGATGAGCGCTTGCAGTTTTTGCATGGCTTTTCCGTTGTCTAGCATGTCAGCCGCCGTGCTGATGCCATCTGCCAGCGTGTGTGCGATACCGGAAACATAGATTGCCGCGCCGGCATTCAGCAACACGATATCGCGTGCCGGGCCGGTTTTTCCAGCTAGTAAATCGAGAATGATGTCTTTAGACTCTTGTGCGTTATTGACTTTAATGCTGTTTAAATCGTGCAGCTTTAAGCCAAACTGAGCAGGGTTTACCGTGTACTCATGTACTTCGCCGTGCTTAAGTTCTGCAATGTAGCTATCGCCAGTAAATGAAATTTCATCCATGCCATCGGCACCACACACCACCATCACATGTTCGCTACCTAGCTGTTTTAATACCCGCGCTAATTTACCAGTAAGGTCCGGTGAAAATACGCCCATGACCTGACGCTTGGCGCTAGCCGGGTTTGTTAGCGGGCCGAGCAAGTTAAATAGGGTGCGAATGCCAAGCTCGCGCCGTACCGGTGCCGCATGCTTCATTGCGCTATGGTGGTTGGGTGCAAACATAAACCCCAGGCCAACTTGGTTCACTGAGTTAGCGACTTGCTCAGGGCTTAAGTTAACGTTAACACCCAGTGCTTCTAAGACGTCTGCACTGCCGCAAGTGGATGATACGGAGCGGCCGCCATGCTTGGCTACTTTTGCCCCAGCTGCCGCCGCAATAAAGGCGCTGACCGTAGAGATGTTGAAGGTTTGTATGCCATCACCACCGGTGCCGCAGGTATCTACTAAATGGTTCGCATCCTGAATCTCTACTTTGGTTGACAGCGAGCGCATCACGCTGGCTGCTGCTGCAATCTCGTCTACAGTTTCACCTTTGATACGCAGTGCGACCAATACGCCTGCAATTTGCGCAGCGGTGAGTTCGCCCGCCATGACTTGTTGCATTAAACCTTGCATGACCTCAAAGCTTAAGCTTTCACCGTTAATTAAACGGGTCAGCGTTTGTGCATAGCTCATGGGCTTAGGCTTTCAAAAAGTTATTCAAAAGCGCGTGTCCATGTTCGGTGAGGATGGATTCAGGGTGGAACTGTACCCCTTCAACTGCCAGTGTTTTATGGCGCACACCCATGATTTCACCATCGTCGGTCCATGCGGTAATTTCCAGGCAATCCGGCAAGGTTTCTTTTTCAATCACTAGTGAGTGGTAGCGCGTAGCTGTGTATGGGTTAGGCAAGTCTCTAAATACACCGATATTTTTATGGTGTATCAGCGAGGTTTTGCCGTGCATTAACTGCTTGGCATGAATGATGTTGCCGCCAAACGCCTGACCGATACTTTGATGTCCCAGGCAAACCCCTAATAAAGGAATTTTACCGGCAAACTCTTTAATCAGCGGCACGCTGATGCCCGCTTCATTCGGGGTACAGGGGCCGGGTGACACTACAATGTGATCTGGCTTGAGTTCTGCAACTTTGGCTAAATCAATTTCATCATTGCGGTACACCAGCACTTCTTGGCCTAGTTCGCCAAGGTATTGCACCAGGTTATAGGTGAATGAGTCATAGTTGTCGATCATTAGCAGCATGTTCTGTCCTAGTTTACTAGCTGGCTTCTCGTTAGTGAAAAGCTATGTGTGATTGAGTGTTATTTTACCAATGCTTAAAATCTACGTATAGGTAAATTCGGCCTAAATGGCGAAAAGAATCAGCCGTATTTGTACGACATTGGCAGTTAAGGCTGCAGAGGGGTGGGGTGTTAGCTGGCACAGGCGTAAGGTGTTGCGTCTAGTGGCGCGGTTTCTCCAGCCATAATGGCTGCGATTAGTTTGGCGCTGGCTGGAGCCATGGTGAGCCCGTATCTAAAATGCCCTGTATTTAAGAACAGGTTTTTGATTGTAGGGTGCGCGCCTATGGTGGGCAGGTTTTCCGGGGTGCCTGGGCGCAATCCGCTCCAGTGTTTAATGATGGCTTGGCCTTCGAGCTCGGGCATAATTGCCTCGGCTTTGAGGCGTAGTTCTTCACGCACGGCTTCGGTCACGCCGTTATCAAAGCCTACGTCTTCCAGCGTGCTGCCAGCCAGTAGGTAGCCATCCAAGCGTGGGATCATATAAAAACCTTCTTTGTACACCATTTGCTCTAGATTGTTTTGTGGCTGGTAGAGCAGAATCTGCCCACGCATCGGTTTGATATTCAGTTTAGCGCTGGTGGCTTTTAGTAAGTCAAAGCTCCATGCGCCAGAGGTGACCACAAACTGGTCGGCGCTGAGTTTTTCTCCGCTGGTGGTTTGCCATTCGTTAAGCTGCTGGGTTTCCTCCAGCGGTACTAGCTGTGTGTGCTCCAGCATGGTGACTTGGTGCTGCTCCAGCCATTTGCGCATGGCCTGCATTAAATACGGTGGGCGTATCTGGCATACGGTGGGTAGCCATAGCGCATTTTCGCCTTCAAGCGACTGCACGCCAAAAGCGCTGGCCCTTACTGGCTGAACGCTGACGTCATTCTGCGTACACCATGTTTGGGCGGCGTTGAGGTCAAATTTTGGCAGCAATAAAAAGCCGGACTGTGCAAAGTCGGTGGGCAAGCCGGTTTCGTGTTCCAGCTGCTGCGATAATGTACGGTAGAAGTTGGCGCTGTGCTTGGTGAGCGCGTTGACTGGCTCAGAATATTGCCATGGCAGCAGTGGAAAGATAATACCGCCGCCAGCCCAGGATGACTCACCTGAGGTTTGGCTGGCGATTTGATTGCGCTCAACGATAGTGACACGGTGGCCTTTGTTAATTAACTCCATTGCGGTCATGCATCCTACAATGCCGCCGCCAATAATCATGGTGTGTGGTTTAGCCATTCGTTACTCTAATCATATAAACGTTTTACTTGTTCGCTACGCGCCCCATCAATAGCGCGTTTTCTGCATTTGCTAAACCAGCCGGCTGGCCGAGCAGCACCACTACATCGCCTTCAGCAAGCAGGCTTTCGTTAGTCATATGTGCACTGTTGGCGTGCGGGCGGCGAATATTTTTAATGATGACGTCAAAGCCGCTGAGCTGCATGTCGTTGAGGCAACGGCCAATGGCATACGCCCCTGTTGTGATAATCACTGAGTGCAGGCGTACTTCCTGTTTGGCGATTTCTTCATTCTCTGCATCTGAAATGCCGCGGAAGTAGCCTTTAAACATGCTGTAGCGCTCTTCACGAAAGATTCTGATGCGCTTCACTACGCGGTTGAGCGGTACGCCAAGCAGCATTAACGCATGCGATGCCAGCATTAAACTGCCTTCTAAAATCTCCGGTACCACCTCGGTAGCGCCAGCCTCACGCAGTGCCTCCATATTGGCATCGTCTACGGTACGCACGATGACTGGTAATTGCGGATAGCTTTCCTGCGCGATATGTAGAATCTTCATGGCGGCACGATTATCGGCATAGCTGATAATCAGGGCCTTGGCTCTGCCTGCACCGGCGGCTTCCAGCACTACGCGTCTAGCTGCGTCGCCAAACATAACATTCTCGCCCGCCGCGGAGGCTTCCAGTACTCTGGATGGGTCAATATCTAATGCAACGTAAGGGATGTTTTCTTCTTTCAGAAAGCGGCCAAGATACTGCCCGCTACGGCCATAGCCGCAAATAACTACGTGGTTATGCAGGTGTTTGCTGCCTTCGTCAATCTCTTCGATGATTTGACTGCTATTGCGGGTGTAACTGCGCGCTAAACGTCTGGCAATACGGCCGTTATATTGAATCAAGAACGGTGCAATCACCATGGAGAGTAGCGCGGCAGCCAGTACCACTTGCAGGGTTGGGCCTGCAATCAACTTTTGTTCTGCGCCTAGAGCTAAAATCACAAAGCCGAACTCGCCCGCCTGCGCCAGAATAATACCGGTGCGGATGGCAACGCCAATTTCATATTTCACAAAGCGCACTACCGCTGTCACGATAATGGCCTTTAATAGGATAAACCCCAATAGCGTCAGCATAATAATGCCGATGTTATTTACGATTTCTGCAATATTAAGCAGCATGCCGACGCTGATGAAAAATAGCCCAAGCAAAATGTCGCGGAACGGGGCGATGTCGGATTCAACCTGGTAACGATATTTGGTTTCGGATATCAGCATGCCGGCGACAAAAGCACCCAAGGCGTAAGATAAGCCCGCGGTCTTGGTGGCAAAGGCCACAAGCAGCGTCACCATCAATACATTCATGACGAATAGTTCGCGTGAGCGCTGACTGGCAACTAGGTTAAACAAAGGGTTTACCAGCCATTTTCCTACTGTAAATAAAAACAGCAGCATGCCTATCGCTTTTAGTGTGGCTAGCCCCAGCACATCAAAGATATTGGCGTTAGCCGCGCCCAGTGCAGGAATCAGCACTAGCACAGGCACGACAATAATGTCTTGAAACAGCAGTACGCCAATGCTTAGGCGCCCATGTCTTGAGTTTAAGTCTATACGCTCTGCTAGAATTTTTGAAACAATTGCCGTGGACGACATGGTAAGCGCCGCGCCAATCACAAATGCTGCCGCCCAGTTGACGCCGGCCAGCTTTGCCAAGCACATGGTAAGCGCTAGCGTGATAAATACCTGCGCGCCACCTAGGCCGAGCACTTTTCTACGCATGGCGTACAGTTGCGGCAGGCTGAATTCCAAGCCGATACTAAACATCAGAAATACGATGCCAAACTCTGCAAATTCGCGGCTGGCCTCATCGTCCGGCAGGACGCCAAAGGTGTGCGGCCCCAGTGCCAAGCCGACTAAAAAGTAGGCCAGCATGGCTGGTAGTTGTAATTTACGGAAAAGCGCGACAGCCAGAACTGAGCTGATGAGCAGGATAAGAATTAATGGAAGTGTACCTGACATAATTGTCTTTATAAGCGGCTATTTTTTATTATTAAATTTTTATGATTAATCTATTGTTTCACAAAGCACATCCAAAACTTGGAATATCTTAGTCGATTTTTCGTATTTTTTGTAAAAAGCACAGCGCAATAGCAAAAACTATGCCCATGATGGATTATTTTTGGCAATATTCTGATATTCATCATGCATTATGCTTTATCCTCAAAGCATTCCCTTTTATACTAGTTACCTAAAACTTTAATTGGATTTTGATTGGGTTTTAATTGTTACTGAAGTGGTTAATCAATTACTTTAAGCATAGATAAATTTAAGTGTAGATAAAGTTATGGTGTCGTCGACGCAGATGAAAAAATCAAATGACTTGGGTGAGCCATTGGGCGATCAGGCGCAAACGCTTGCCTTGGCAAAAGATATCCTACAGCTGGAATCTAGCGAGATAGAGGCGTTGGCGCAGCGTTTGGATCATCGTTTCAGTGAAGCGGTTTCCTTGATTTTACAGTGCAAAGGACGTGTGGTTGTTACTGGCATGGGCAAATCCGGCCATATCGGCGGAAAAATAGCATCTACACTGGCAAGTACGGGGACGCCGGCCTTTTTTATGCATCCTGCGGAAGCTAGTCATGGGGATTTAGGCATGATCACCGCGGGTGATGTAGTGATTGCGCTCTCCAACTCTGGTGAGAGTGATGAGGTGCTGGCAATTGTTCCACCCTTAAAGCGCTTGGGCGCCAGCATTATTGCGATTACTGGCAATGACAGCTCCAGCTTGGCAACCGCCGCGGATATCCACTTGAGCGCGCATGTGAGCAGGGAGGCTTGTCCATTAGGTTTGGCGCCAACCTCCAGTACTACGGTGGCGTTGGCGCTGGGTGATGCATTAGCGCTGTGTGTACTGGATTTGCGTGATTTTACCGCCGAGGATTTTGCAAGGTCGCATCCGGGTGGCAGCTTGGGGCGTCGTTTGCTGGTACATGTCAGTGATGTGATGCGCACTGGGGTCGGTGTGCCGCATGTGCCCGAGCATGCTAGCTTGGCTGAGGCTTTACTCGAAATGTCGAACAAAGGGCTGGGTCTGACTGCTGTGGTGAATGCTGAGCATCAGCCAATTGGTATTTTTACCGATGGTGATTTGAGGCGAGCCTTTGCGCAAAACGTTAACGTGATGACAGCCAAGATTCTGGATGTGATGCATACTAATCCCAGTACCATTCATCAAGATCAGCTGGCGATTGCCGCGGTTGAGATTATGGAGCAGCGTAAAATTAACGGTCTGCTGGTGGTGGATGAGGCTGGGCAATTGGTGGGCGCATTAAATATGCACGACCTTTTATTGGCGAGGGTGGTTTAGGTGGGCGCAGACAATAAATTAGGCTTAACACAGCGCCTGAAGGGCATTCGATTGCTGGTGCTGGATGTTGATGGCGTGATGACCGATGGCGGTTTGACGATAGGCGATGATGGCCAGGAGTATAAAACGTTTCATGCACACGATGGTTTGGGTATGAAGCTATTGAAAGCATCCGGTGTTAACGTGGCAATCATTACCGGCCGCACTTCTGAGGTAGTAAGAAAGCGCGCAGAAAGCACGGGTGTTGTGCATTTTTATCAAGGTGCAGAAGATAAACTGGCTGCTTTACAGGATTTAATGCAGCGGACTGGTTTGACTCCGGAGCAATGTGCCTTTATGGGGGATGACGTGGTTGATTTGCCGCCAATGCTGCACTGCGGTTTGGCGATTGCGGTGCCCGATTCCCCAGATTTATTGCTCAAGCACGCGCACTATGTCACCCATAAGCAAGGTGGGCGCGGCGCTGTGCGTGAAGTCTGTGAATTGATTATGCAGGCGCAGGATACATTTGATGGGCAAATGGCACAGTTTTTAACGCAAGCTAACATTTCAAACTAAGTGGACAACGCTACCGGCATGGATAAACGGTTAATACAATCTGGTCTGAAAAGCGCGGGTATTTAGGTATGCAGCTGGGTACAAAATCTGCAATTGTTTTTCCTTTGGTGTTGCTGCTGTTGCTGGCTATGCTGACGTTCTGGATTAATAAGGCCGTGCAGCCGCTGGCACCTAAGCTGGATGGCAGTAGCCGTCATGATCCTGATTACATTATGCATAATTTTGAGACTACGCAAACCGATGTGAATGGTGCGTTGCGTTATAAATTAGCCGCGCAGGAGATGAAGCACTTTCCGGATAAGGACTCCACAGATTTGATTAAGCCGCGCTTTACCCGCTTTGCAAAAGATAAACCCTACACCAAGCTCGAGGGCGATACCGGGAACGTTTCCAGTGATGGTGAAGAAGTTGAGGTGCTGGGTAATGTGCTGGTGCTGCGGGAAGCTTACGGCGAAAAGGGTGTGATGACGATAGAAACCGACGCCCTTAAAATTTTACCGAATGAAGAGTATGCAACAACAGATAGGCCTGTGGTGATTAAACAGGCGCCCGGTACGGTAGTACATGCAACGGGGATGATTTACGAACAAAAGCAGCAAACGGTGACTTTGCTGCACAAAGTGCGCGCGCATTATGATCCGCCCGCAGCAAAGGCAAAAAAAGCCGTGACACCAGACACCAAGAACCGTGCCCAGACTAAGGCTAACAAGCCAGCTGCGGTGGCTCAGCAAGATAAACCAAATAACCATGCGCGCATTCGGAGACGCTATGAATAGGCAGTTTTTTATGATTAATACATTATCCAACATCCTGTTGTGTGGGTGTTTATTGCTGGGCGTAACTGGCCGTGCATGGGCAGAAGCGGCGGACCGTGATAAGCCAATTGATTTGGAAGCGGATACGATGAAGGTTGATGACGCGAAACAAATCAGTACTTACAGCGGCAACGTGATTCTTACCCAAGGTACTTTAGAGATACATGCGGATAAGTTGGTAGTGCGTGAAGACAAAGAAGGCTTTCAACACAGTACTTCTTTAGGCAACCCTACCACCTTTAAGCAAAAGCTTGAGGGCAAGAGCGAATATATCCAGGGCAGCGCGCAGCGCATTGAGTATGACGGGCGTATGGATAAAGTGCAGCTGTATACCAAAGCGTGGGTAAAGCGTAGTGAGGATGTGGTGCATGGCGATTACATTATGTACGATGCCAATGCCGAGTATGCCGAGGTGATTGGCGGTAATTCGCAGTCTGCAACACCGGGCTCTGGCCGTGTGCGCGCGGTGATTCAACCTAAAAACAAAAAAGCGCCAGTGGAAATTAAGCCGGCAGAACCTGCTACTAAAGCTAAGCCAGAGAGCTCTAGCGGTCCGATTCCTACAGTTAAAGACGCCAGATTCAGCCGCACCTTGGAAGTCAGCAAAAGTGCTGGCGCCGCTCAATAATTTTTGAAACGATAACTGCATGATAAGTGAACAATGATGAGCGAATTGACTGTAGAAAGTTTGCGTAAATCCTACGGTGCCCGTACGGTAGTGCAGGATATCTCTTTAACGATTAAGAGTGGTGAGGTCGTGGGTTTATTGGGCCCTAATGGTGCGGGTAAAACCACCAGCTTTTACATGATTGTGGGTTTGGTTGCACTGGATGCCGGAAAAATTGCCCTGGATGGCGCAGAGTTAAGCCACATGCCGATCCATATGCGTGCCAGAATGGGCTTGTCTTACTTGCCGCAGGAAGCTTCTATCTTTCGTAAATTAACAGTATCTGAAAATATTTTAGCCATATTGCAACTGCAGGATATCTCTGAAGAGGAAATGTCCGTGCGTTTGGAGTCCTTGCTTGAAGAGTTGCACATTACGCATATCCGTGACAGTGCTGCTGTGAGTTTGTCTGGCGGTGAGCGTCGTCGCGTGGAAATCGCACGTTGCTTGGCGTCAGACCCTAGTTTTATCTTGTTGGATGAGCCGTTTGCCGGCATTGATCCGATTGCTGTGATTGATATTCAGCAAATCATCCGCTTTTTAAGTGCGCGCAATATCGGCGTGTTGATTACTGACCATAACGTACGTGAAACTTTAGGTATCTGTGATCGCGCTTATATTGTGAACCAAGGGCATGTGTTTGCTTCGGGCGTGCCAAGTGAAATTGTGGCAAACGAAAGTGTACGTGAAGTGTATTTAGGTAAAGATTTCCGCCTATGAAGCAAGGTTTACAGCTAAAGTTCTCACAGAGTCTATCGTTAACTCCGCAGTTGCAGCAGGCGATTCGCCTATTGCAGCTTTCCACGCTGGAGCTGAATCAAGAGATAGATGTGCTGATGCAGACCAATCCCTTGCTCGAGCGCGGTGATGATACTGAAGACGAATACGGCAATGCCGTCGAGTCAGTGACTGATGGTGCTGATTTGTCCCCCCCCAGCCTTGATGCCGGTGAGGCCAAATCGGATGCTGAAAGCTTTGATGCAGAGTATGTAGAGTCTACGGGTGAGTTCAGTGGCTCAGAATCCAGCATGTCTGGAGTTGCTGATGCGTCTGAGTCTGTAGAGTTTGATGTGCCTAATGCGGAATACGCGGATACTTTCTCGGCTGAGTTTAATGATGAGTTTGATGAGTTCTCAAATGGCAGTCGCTGGGATGAGAATACCATGCCAGCTGATGATGACAGTGACTTCAAGCCGCAAGAAACCTTGCAGACTAGCCTGCGTGAGCACTTACTCTCACAATTAAAGCTAATGCCGCTGACGGAGCGTGACCAGTCGCTTGCCTTAATGTTGGTAGATAGCATCAATGATGACGGTTATTTAGAGCAGTCATTAGAAGAAATTGCTGAGCTGATGCCCGAAGAGCTGGAAATTGATGCGATGGAACTACAAACTGCATTGCGTCATGTGCAGCATTTAGACCCTGCGGGGGTCGGTGCGCGCGACCTAAGTGAGTGTTTACTGTTGCAGTTGGAAGTGCTACCAAAAGATGCGCCACATTTAGCCTTGGCTAATTTAGTGGCAAAGCATTATCTGCCGATATTGGCGACGCGTGACTTTGTAAAGCTGCGTAAAGAACTGGGCTGTGATGAAGCGACCCTAAAGCAAGTGCAACAGTTAATCACCAGTTTAAATCCACGTCCTGGTAGTGCGTTTAGCCATATAGGCTCAGAGCATTACATCCAGCATGAAGTGATCGTTAAAAAGGTTAAAGGTATCTGGATCGCAAGCTTGAATGACAGCGTGATTCCTAAGCTGAAAATCAATCAGCTGTATGCGGGCATCTTGAAGCGTAATCGCGATAGTTCTAGTCAGTACTTGCAGAGCCAGATGCAAGAAGCCAAGTGGATGATTAAGAATATCCAGCAGCGCTTCTCTACCATTTTGCGTGTATCGCAGGCGATTGTGGATAGGCAGCGTAATTTCCTGGAGTACGGTGAAGTCGCTATGCGTCCGCTGGTGTTAAGGGAGATTGCCGACGAGCTTGATTTGCACGAGTCGACCATTTCACGTGTGACCACTAATAAATACATGCTGACACCGCGCGGCATTTTTGAGCTTAAGTACTTTTTTGGCAGCTCAGTGGCTACCGATGCGGGTGGTACCTGTTCGGCAACGGCGATTCGCGCGTTGATTAAACAGCTGGTGGATCAAGAAAATCCAAGGAAGCCATACTCTGATAACCAGATTACTGACTTGCTGGCGAAACAGGGGATTGTGGTCGCACGCCGCACGATTGCAAAGTATCGTGAGTCTATGAACATAGCACCAGCGAGCTTAAGAAAAACCTTATAAGTTGATTGTTGAAATCTACGTAAAAAATTGTTGAATTCCTTGCCACAGACCCAATGAAAAGTTGTAAACTGAAATTGTTCTGTAAGTCTTAATCACGAATCTCTGGCAATTAATATTTGCGGAATATTTTCAAAAGGAGCAAGTCATGAATTTACAATTAACAGGTCATCATTTAGAAATAACGCCCGCTTTACGTGACTATGTCACCAGTAAATTAACTAAAATCAGCAATCACTTTGATCATGTGATCGATGTCAAGGTGACCATGAGTGTCGAAAAGCTGGCTCAAAAGGTTGAAGCTACACTGCATGTGCCTGGTAATGATTTACACGCAGAATGCCAAGATGAAAATATGTATAGTGCAATCGATATGTTGACCGACAAGCTGGACCGTCAAGTGGTGAAACATAAAGAGAAAAATACGAATCATCACAAAGCGAATGGTGCAGTTAAGCATCAAAACATTGACTGAGTTTTTTAGTATTTAATTCTTTTTGTTACCTTAAATATGGCTCAATTCAACGTCGCTGAGCTATTCAAACAAACCCGCCGTAAACTCAAATTAAGTTGGGTTGCAGGACTCAACGGCGGGTCAAATACTCTCACTAGCGAAACAGTTACTAAACCATCCCTGGCACTTATAGGCCATCTTAACTTTGTACATCCTAACCGAGTGCAAGTGTTGGGCTGTGCGGAGATGGATTATCTTACCAATTTGCCCACTGCGGACGCAGCGCGCGCAATTAACAATTTATTTTCTACCGACCTAGCCGCTGTTATTGTTGCTAACGGGGAAAAAGTGCTAGATATATTATTGGCTGCAGCCAATCAGCACAACGTTCCATTATTTACCTCTACCTTACGTAGCCCTGAGCTCATGGATATTTTGAGCCACTTTCTAGCGCAGGCCATGGCTGAAACGATCAGCGTGCACGGCGTGTTTATGGAGGTGCAGGGTTTTGGTGTGCTGCTCAAAGGCGAGGCTGCCATCGGTAAGAGTGAGCTTGCGCTAGAGCTAATTTCACGCGGGCATCGATTGATTGCCGATGATATTGTAGATTTTTTCAGGATATCGCCTGAGCGCATTGAAGGGCGCTGTCCGCCTTTGTTGGAGGATTTTCTGGAAGTGCGCGGCTTGGGCATTCTAAATATACGTGCATTGTTTGGTGATAATGCGGTTAAGCCTACCAAGCCCTTGGATTTGATTATTCAGCTAGAAAAAGCAGACCTGCAAACTTTACAAATGCTGGACCGACTAAGTATTAAAACGCAGCATGAAGAAGTGCTTGGGTTGAAAGTGACCAAGGTGCATATCCCGATTGCGGCAGGGCGCAATATTGCGGTGTTGGTCGAGGTTGCTGTGCGTAACCATATGCTGTTGCTGCGAGGAATCAACGCAACTAAGCAGCTCATGCAGCGCCAGCAGCGCGCAATGAAACAACACAAGTAATTTCCGTACCGACTCCTCAACAACAATGACTCATTAATACCAATGAAACAACTGATTATTGTCACCGGGCTTTCTGGTTCAGGTAAAAGTATTGCATTGCGCGCACTGGAAGATAGCGGCTATTACTGTATTGATAATTTGCCTGCCACCATGCTGGATACAATAGCCGAGCATCTGGACGCGAACCATCAGCGCATTGCAATCAGTATTGATAGCCGTAGCGCCGCGATTGAAACCTTGCCAGTGCATATCGACCAGCTCAAAGCGCAAAACATTGATGTACAGGTATTGTTTTTAGAGTCAAATGTAGAAACTCTGGTCAAACGCTTTAGTGAGACCAGACGCAAGCACCCGTTGAGCGAGGCATCCACCACGCTGGCCGAAAGTATTGCACTAGAGCGTGACTTGCTAGGTGGCTTAGGTAGTCTTGGGCATGTGATTGATACTAGCTATTTAAGTGCCAATACCCTGCGCGGCTGGGTGAAAGAGGTGGTTTCTATTGAGCACACCGGTTTGACCTTGCTGTTTACCTCGTTCGGCTTTAAGCATGGCATTCCGCTGGATGCGGACTTTGTGTTTGATGTGCGCTGCTTGCCTAATCCGCATTATGACCCTGTGCTGCGAGACCTTACCGGGCGGGATGAAAAAGTGCAGGACTTTCTAAAAGATCATGCAACTGTGAGCGATATGATGCATGATATTAGAAGTTATGTAGAGAAATGGTTACCATGTTTTGTACTGGATAACCGCAGTTACCTCACGGTGGCGATTGGCTGCACCGGTGGTCAGCATCGTTCTGTGTATCTGGTGGAAATGTTGAGTCTGTACTTTAAAGATAAACAAAAAGTATTAACACGACACCGCGAGTTAAAGTAGAGCTGAGCGTTAAAGTAAAACCAAGAGTTAAAATAAATAGGATTGGTATTAAACAATGATAGGTATTTTGATTGTGACGCATGGTGCGCTGGGTGAAAGCCTGATTGCTTGTGCCAACCATGTGCTAGGCGGTGCACCAGAACAAACCGCAGCGCTAGCAGTAAATAGTCAGGATGACCCCAATGTGATGCTACCCAAGGCACAGGCTTTGGTTGCGCAGTTAAATAGTGGGGATGGTGTGCTGGTGCTGTCTGATATGTATGGGGCAACGCCATGCAATATAGTCACCCGGTTGATACAGCCAGGCATGGTTGCCGGGGTGGCCGGTATTAGTTTGCCCATGCTAGTGCGCGCCATGACATACCGGCACGAACCGCTTGCCGTGGTCGTAGAAAAAGCCCTCAGTGGCGGTCGTGAGGGCGTGGTGCAATTTACCAGCCAGCAGTGCGAGCGCTATGAGCAGGGATCCTCCAATCAATAGATTTTACAAATAACTAGGTCCAAAGCATGATTAGTAAAGAGCTGGAAATTATTAACAAACTAGGTTTGCATGCACGAGCATCAACCAAGCTAACGCAGGCTGCCGGTAAGTTTGCGAGTGAAGTATGGATTACACGTAATGGCCGCCGTGTTAACGCCAAAAGTATTATGGGTGTGATGATGCTGGCAGCAGCAAAGGGCTCTATGGTGACTTTAGAAGCCAATGGCGCAGACGAGGCTTCTGCCATCGATACACTAGTCGATTTGATTAATAGCCGTTTCGGTGAGGATGAATGAGTAATTTAACCAACCCAAGCTTTAGTATTCATGGCGTGGCTGTTTCCAGTGGCATTGCCATTGGACAGGCACATCTTGTGTCTAATGCTTTGCTGGAGGTTGTGCATTATCAATTACCTAAGCATTTGATTGAAACCGAGATTGATCGCTTTAACGAGGCGATTGCCAGTGTTAAATTTGAGCTGGAGCAAATCAACCATAGTTTGCGCAAAAATGCGCCTGCTGAGCTAAGTGCATTTGTTGGTACGCACTTGATGATGCTGGAGGATAAGTCATTAACCGAAGTGCCTCAAGATATTATCAGGCAAGAGCAGTGCAATGCCGAATGGGCCATCAAGCTGCAAATGGATGATATCGTTGAGCAGTTTGAGCAGATTGAAGACGTCTATTTCCGTGAGCGCAAGCAGGATGTCGTGCAAGTTGTTGAGCGTATCATCAAGGCGTTATTGGGGCATCCTAGCCAACTGAGCAGCGAACAGCAAATCAGCGCCATGCATCAGGAGCGTAAGCTGATTTTGGTAGCCCATGATATTTCGCCAGCTGATGCAATCCAATTTAAGCAGCACCAATTTGCTGCATTTATTACCGATGTAGGTGGCGTAACTTCGCATACAGCCATTTTGGCGCGCAGCCTTAATATTCCATCTATTGTTGCTTTGCAACGTGCGCGCGACTTAATCAATGACGGTGAATTGATTATTGTCGATGGCAATTTGGGCATCGTCATTGTTAGCCCGTCTAAAGAGATTTTGGCTGAGTACAAGCTGCGTCAGGACCAGTGGGAGCTTGAGCAGCAGAAGCTGAAACGCATCAAGAGCACCAAGGCGGTGACCATTGATGGTGTCAGTATCGACTTGCTGGCCAATATTGAGGTGCCGGAAGACGTGGCCGCCGTAAAGCTTGCGGGCGCCACTGGCATTGGTTTGTATCGTACTGAGTTTCTTTTTATGAATCGCCACGATACGCCTGATGAGGAAGAGCAGTTCTTAGCGTATAAGGCCGTGGCTGAGGCAATGAAGGGCGCGCCGGTCACTATTCGTACTTTGGATATAGGTGCAGATAAGCAGGTCAACTCAGATACAGTCGTGAGTTGTGCTAACCCGGCATTGGGTTTACGCGCAATTCGTTTATGTTTGGCTGAGCCGCAGCTCTTTCATACCCAGTTACGTGCATTGTTGCGTGCTTCGCACTATGGGCATATCAAGATTTTAATTCCTATGCTATGTACGCTGTCAGAGTTAAGGCAAACCAAGCTGCTGCTGGAGCGCGCCAAGCAAAGTTTGCGTAAAGATAGCATTCCGTTTGATGAAAACATTACTTTGGGCGGCATGATCGAGATTCCTGCCGCCGCGATTAATGCAGAAGCCTTTGCTAATGAATTGGATTTTCTATCAATCGGCACTAACGATTTAATTCAATACACGCTGGCGATTGACCGTACCGATGACGCGGTTGCGCATTTGTACAATCCGCTGCACCCTTCCATCCTCAAATTGATTTCGATGACAATTAAAGCCGGCATCAAACTGGGCAAGTCCGTATCTGTATGTGGAGAAATGGCGGGTGATGCAAGATTCACCAAGTTGTTGTTGGGCATGGGTCTGCAGCAGCTGTCTATGCACCCTTCGCACATCTTGAGCGTTAAGCAGCAAGTGCTGCATAGCCAATTGGCCGAGCTTAAAGTACACGCACGTAAAGTTTTAAACTTAACCGACATAGAAAAAATTGAACTCAACCTTGCCAAATTTAATCAGATTCAATAAGAAGAGGGCTAGTTATGAGCAACGCGCTATTAGTTCCAAGTAATGATGATAAAAACATCGCAACCATTACCCACTTGAGTGGAGTGCTGTTTTCGTTTATTCCCTCTTTAATTGTTTGGTTGTTAAAGAAGGACGATAACGAGTATTTATCAGCGCAAGCCAAAGAGGCATTGAATTTTCAAATCACCATTCTGATCGCGCAATTTGCCGCGGGTGTGCTGATTGCCGTTTTGGTGGGTTTTTTGCTGCTGGGAATTATTTGGCTGTTCAATGTTGTTTTATGCATCGTTGCCGCCATCTCTACCAGTAACGGCGAGACTTATCGCTACCCGCTGTGCTTACGTCTTATCAACTAACGCGCCTTATCAATTAATGCAGTTTTAAGGATTACCTGTGTCAAACCCATTATTACATTTTGCTGGCTTACCAAAATTTAACGAAATCAAACCTGAGCATGTGAGCCCAGCGGTGGATCGTTTAATTGCGGAAGGGCGCGCGCTGGTTGAACAGTTAGCGACCAGTGCCGAAGCGCCAACCTGGCAAAATTTTGCAGTTAAGCTAGAAGATCATAGCGAAAAACTAGGCCGTAGCTGGAGCCAGGTTGGGCATATGAACGCCGTGGTAAATAGCCCGGAGCTACGTGAAGCGTATAACGATAATCTGGCGAAGCTGACGGATTTCTACAGTGATGTATCGCAAGATGAGCGCTTGTATGCAAAATTCAAGGCGATTCAATCCAGTGCTGAATTTGCTACGCTGAGCGCTACACAGCAAACCATCATCAATAAAGAAGTACGTGACTTTAAATTGGGTGGTGCAGAGTTGCCGGCCGAACAAAAGGTCAGGTTTAAAGCTGTGAGTGAGGCGCTGTCTAAGCTGGGCGCTAAGTTTGAAGAAAACATACTCGATAACACTAACGATTTTAAACATACGGTTGAGCATCTGGCGGATTTAGCCGGGTTGCCGGAGGATGCAATTGAAGCAGCACAAGAGGCTGCTAAGGTAGATGGCAAGCAAGGTTACCAGTTTAGCCTGCACTTTCCGTCTTATATGCCGGTGCTGCAATACGCGGATAATCGAGCGTTGCGTGAGGTTTTATACCGAGCCTACGCCACACGTGCTTCTGAGCTTAGTAAGCCAGAGTGGGATAATACAGAGTTGATTCGCGATATTCTTAAGCTGAAGCAAGAAGAAGCGCAAATGCTGGGCTTTAATAACTTTGCAGAGCTTTCACTTGCAACCAAAATGGCCGATACGCCTAAACAAGTGACTGACTTTTTGGACACCCTAGCCAAGCGTGCCAAACCTTATGCGCAACAAGACATGCAAGCGCTTACGGCTTATGCCGATAAACTCGGTATTACGGATATGCAAGCTTGGGATGTTGCCTATGTCAGTGAAAAGCTGCGCCAAGAGAAATATGCATTCTCTGACCAAGAGGTAAAACAATATTTCCCTGAGCACAAAGTGCTGGCTGGCCTGTTTAAGGTAACGGAAATCATTTTTGGTGTGCACGTGCGTAAAGTAGATGCGCCGGTGTGGCATGCTGATGCGAGCTTTTATGAAATCAGTAACGCTGAAAATCAGCCGATTGCTTATTTTTACCTAGATCTTTATGCGCGTAACCACAAACGAGGCGGTGCCTGGATGGATGAGTGCATTAGCCGCCGCCAGCATGCCCACGGCTTAGAGCTGCCAGTGGCTTATTTAACCTGCAATTTCTCAGCACCGGTGGGCGGTAAGCCTGCGCTGTTTACCCACGATGAAGTCATTACTATGTTCCACGAGTTTGGGCATGGTTTGCATCATATGCTTACGCAAGTGGATGAGTACGGCGTATCCGGCATTAAAGGTGTGGAGTGGGATGCTGTAGAGTTACCTAGCCAGTTTATGGAGAACTTCTGCTGGGAATGGGAAGTGCTACGCCAGATGACAGCACATGTGGATACGGGCGCACAATTGCCGCGTGAACTGTTTGACAAAATGGTGGCTGCGAAAAACTTCCAGGCCGGTATGCAAATGGTGCGCCAAATCGAGTTTTCACTGTTCGATATGCGCCTACATGGTGACTTTGACCCTAATGGCAAACTCACCGCCTTGGACTTAATCGAGCAAGTACGTGATGATGTGGCTGTGATACGCCCACCGCAATGGAACCGTTTCCCTAACAGCTTCTCGCATATTTTTGCGGGTGGCTACGCAGCGGGCTACTATAGCTATAAATGGGCTGAAGTACTATCTGCCGATGCTTATAGCCTGTTTGAGGAAATGGGGGTGCTGTCTGGCGAAGCGGGTACACGTTTTAAAAATGAAGTGCTTGCTAAAGGTGGCAGCCGTCCGGCCATGGAATCCTTTGTTGCCTTTAGAGGCCGGGAGCCGAGCTTGGATGCGTTGCTACGCCATAGTGGCATGGCTTCATAGATACACCCTCACAGTAAAGCGCAGTAGCTCGCTGCGCAGGCTTTATTACGAAACTGGTGCGTAAGCCCTTGCCGTAAATTGTAGTCTTCACTGATCTTATAAACATCGAACCAATATGCATCATGATTTCTGGCATCAAAAGTGGAATAAGAGTGAGATAGGCTTCCACTTGCCTGAAGCTAACCCATTGTTAGTTAAATATTTTCCTGTATTAAACTTGAAACCGGGTGCTCGTGTGTTTTTGCCGCTATGTGGAAAAACTTTGGATATTGCTTGGTTGCTGGTAGGTGGCTACCATGTGGTTGGCGCAGAGCTAAGCCCAATAGCAATTCGTGACTTATTCGAGAGCCTTCATTTAACACCAACGACTCACGAGTTCGGCGATGTCACACATTACAGCGCACCCAATATTGATATATTTGTCGGCGATATTTTTCACTTATCATCTGCTATGCTGGGCCGCATCGATGCAGTGTATGACAGGGCAGCTTTGGTCGCGCTGCCAGATGATGTGCGGTTGCGCTATGTCTCGCACTTGGTGGCGCTGACCAGTAACGCACCACAATTACTTATCTGCTACGAATATGAGCAAAGCCTAGTGGCTGGGCCGCCGTTCTCCATCAGCCCACTTGCCGTCGCGCAATACTACCAAGCGAGCTATGACTTGGATCTGCTGCTGACTGTTGACGTGGTCGGCGGTATGAAAGGCCGCTGTAGCGCTACTGAACACGTGTTTTTGCTCAAGCCATTAAATATAATTTAACCAATCCTCTAGCGTAGTTACTACCTGAAAACAGTTTTCTCTTACAAAATCACTGGGTTGTTTTAAGTCTGGCACCACCACAACTTTTAACCCAGCGGCAATCGCCGCACGTGCGCCCATCTCGCTATCTTCAAACGCGATACATGCTTCGGCAGGCAGGCCTAATTTTTGAACTGCCAACAGGTAAATATCCGGATTAGGTTTGCCACGCTTCACCTCTTGCCCGCTGGTGATGTGGTGAAAGTAATCACTTACACCTACTTGGCTTAAGCGCTGTGTGATGTGGTGTGTAGCAGAAGAGGATGCAACGCTACAAAGAATATCGTGGGCTTGGTAGTGCTGCAGCAGTGCGCGTACCCCAGGCTTTAACGGGAATGTATTGTTCAAGCTTGCCAATTGGGCATCTAAGCCCTGCATCACTAAATTAAATCGTTCCGTGCCGCCTAGTTGCGCTGTCATAATGCGTGTGGAGTCTGGTCCCGCGCGGCCAATCAGCTCCACATATTCTGCTTGGGTATAGGTGATGCCTACTTGTTGCGCTGCGCTGATGCAGGCTTGCATGATGATGCGTTCTGAATCAATCAGCAGACCGTCCATGTCAAATATTGCGGCTTTTATCACTGGCTTAATTTTCTAAAGTTGGTTTTATAAAAAGGGTGGACTTTATCATATGGTGTGAGCCACTAGCCAAGGTATTTGTGTCATCAGCATTTACTCGTGATAAAAAGGGCTTCACGCTTTTTGTTTAGTACTCAACTAGAGGATTAAGGCTTTTGACTCGTGTATAGGTGCATGCTAGAGTTGCGCACCTGACTCTCTTTATCCTAATTTCTATCTGAAGCCTATGAAACTCGCCACCTGGAACGTCAACTCGCTTAATGTGAGATTACCGCATGTAGTTGATTGGTTAACTGCGAATCAGCCGGATGTACTGTGTTTGCAAGAAACCAAGCAGGAGGACAGCAAGTTTCCTTATGCTGCGTTTTCTGAGCTGGGCTATCATGCCGTGCATATCGGCCAAAAAACCTACAATGGCGTCGCTATTTTAAGCCGCCACCCTATCCTCAATGTGCAGCACAATATCCCCAATTTTGATGATGAGCAGCAGCGAGTGATTGCCGCCGATATTAATGGTGTGAGGGTAGTGTGTGCTTACATTCCTAACGGGCAGGCGGTAGACTCCGACAAGTATCAGTACAAGATGCGCTGGCTTAGTGCCTTAAATGAGTGGCTGAAGGGCGAATTAGCGCAACACGCTAAATTGGCGTTGTTAGGCGATTACAACATTGCCCCTGAAGACCGTGATTGCCATGACCCGGCGGCTTGGGAGGGGCAGATATTGGTCTCGCCACTGGAGCGCGAGGCATTTAATCGCTTGGTGAGTTTAGGGCTTAGCGATAGCTTCCGGTTGTTTGAGCAGCCGGAAAAAAGCTTTAGCTGGTGGGATTATCGGATGATGGGTTTTCGGCGTAATCTCGGCATGCGCATCGACCACATACTGGTCAGTGACGCTCTGAAAGCGCTATGTGCCGCCGCGTATATAGACAAGGCGCCCCGCAAGCTAGAGCGCCCATCCGACCACACCCCCGTTGTGCTGGAGCTTAATGCGGGTTAAGTAGCTGCTGCACTTGATCTGCAGCTTTATGAGTGTTCGACTCTTTGCCGTTAGCCGCATCTGCCGGTTTTGCCGCTTTGTTTGCACCAGATTCTTTTCTAGGCAGCAACGTAATGTCGGGTTGCAGCATCTGCTGCGGCTGACTTAACGGCAGCGCTTCGCCACCACCTTCTAGCATGCCTGGTAACTCGGTTTCAACTTCGGGTGGCGGGTTCTCGTGATAGAAGTACTCGTAAATACCATTCTCATCATTGTCTGCTCTGACCCCCGTGGTTGGGTCTATGCGCAGAGCCATCACCCCATCGGGTACTGGCATGTCGGTTTCCGGCACATTTCTTAAGGCAGTTGCCATGTATTTGATCCAAATCGGTAGTGCGGTTGAGCCGCCAGTTTCGTTGCGGCCTAGGCGCCTAGGCTTATCGAAGCCCACCCATGTTACTGCCACCAGTTTAGGGCTGTAGCCTGTAAACCATGCGTCATAGTGATCGTTCGTGGTGCCGGTTTTACCGGCTAAATCGCCACGACCAAGTTGTGAGGCCTTGGCTGCGGTGCCGTATCTCACCACGTCTTGCATCATCGAGTTCATGATAAATGCGTTGCGGGCATCAATTACGCGCGGCGCGTCGTTTTTAGCGGTCACGAATTTGCTTTGGCTGATTACCTTGCCGTTTTGGTCAACAATTTTGGAGATTAAGTAAGGGTTAACACGGTAACCGCCATTGGCAAAAATGGCATAAGCGCTGGCCATTTGCATAGGCGTTGCCGAGCCGGCGCCCAAAGCCATGGTCATGTAGGCTGGGTGGTTTTTTGCAGCAAAGCCAAAGCGCGTAATGTAGTCCTGCGCATAGCCCGGGCCGATGCTATCCAGGACGCGTATCGCTACCATGTTTTTTGATTTTGCCAGTGCTTGCCTGAGTCGAATCGGGCCGTCAAAGGTGGCGTCATAGTTCTGTGGTGTCCACTCTTTATTGCCAGTCTCTTCAGATGAGAAGCTAAGCGGTGCGTCTTCAACAATCGTTGCAGGCGTGTAGCCTTTTTCTAAAGCGGCAGAATAAATAAATGGCTTGAAGCTAGAGCCTGGTTGGCGCCATGCTTGGGTGACGTGGTTAAATTTGTTACGGTTAAAATCAAAACCGCCAACCAAAGCGCGAATTGCACCAGTTTCAGGGTCGATGGAAATCAGTGCCGATTCAACTTGCGGCAGTTGCGTTACGCGCCATTGACCCGATTGGGTAGATGGTGAGGAGTTAACAATGCGAATGACCGCACCAACTTTTAATAAGCGTTTCTCAGGCTTCTTCTCATTCAGTGTGTTCTGAATCAATGCGAGGCCTTTGCCATTGATTTCAACATCGTCGCCGTATTTGGTATGCACGGTGATGGATTTTTCTGAAATTTTGGTAATAGCCGCTGGAACTAGCCCGTTTGAGACATCAATATCACTGAGTGCCTCTGTAATTCCCTCTTTGTCGGCATCAGTCACGACTGAGCTGAGGTTAAGTATCTTTTCCGGTCCACGGTAGCCCTGACGTGCATCGTAATCCAAGATGCCATCTCTAAGCGCGCTGTTTGCCGCTTCCTGATTGGTTTTGCGCACGGTGGTGTAGACTTTTAATCCGCTGCTGTAAATTTCATCTTGATAGGTTGCGTATAGGCTTTCTCTCACCATTTCGGCAACATAGTCGGCAGATAGATCACGAGATTGTCTGGATGCTTTAAATCTCAGTGGTTGATTAAGCGCTTGTTTGTAAACTGATTCCTCAATAAACCCATAGCGCTGCATGTCGCGCAATACTTCCATTTGGCGTGCAATTGCGCGTTTTGGGTGTAGGTAAGGGTTGTAGCCAGATGGCGCCTTAGGTAAGCCGGCGAGCATGGCTGTTTCCGCCAGATTTAGTTTCTCCAACGGTTTGCCAAAGTAAACTTGTGCCGCCGCGGCAAAGCCGTAAGAGCGTTGGCCTAGGTAAATTTGATTGATATAAAGCTCAAGAATCTTATCTTTACTTAAATTATTCTCGATTTTGAGCGCGAGCAAGGCTTCATTGATTTTGGTGCCAAGGGTGCGTTTGCCATTGGGTTTAGTGAAAAAATTCTTGGCAACCTGCATGGTAATGGTGCTGGCGCCCTCGTGGCTGACGCCCGTGATGTTGTTCTTAATCGCACGCAAGATGCCTTTGGTGTCAATGCCGCCGTGTTGATAAAAGCGGCGGTCTTCAATGGCAAGTACCGCGTCTTTCATGTTTTTCGGCACATCTGCGATTTTGACGTAAGCGCGGCGTTCTTCACCAAACTCTTCAATTAAGTACCCATCTTCGGAGTACACTCTTAACGGCAGTTTCGGGCGGTAGTCTGTGAGCGTTTCAAGCGATGGTAGGCTAGGGTAAATGATTGCAACGGCAATCCCTACAAAGGCAATGGCAGATAGGCCGCTAACAATAATCGTTAACAAGAGATAGTGCCACCATTTATTTGGAGTCATAGGTGATTCGATTTCTAGAAAAAATATAGGACTATTATAAATTGCTATGGTTGCTGACGTGTATAAACATAATGATTATGTTTAAAAAAATGAATAAATTAAAAATTGCTTTACAGGGTTTAAAGTTGTTGCTAGGATTTAATGTAAATTATTAGAAATGTTCGTAACTAACGAAATCAGAAAAGGAATTTCAATTTGAAATTCAGCTTTTTTACAGAATCGGTACCCCCGCTAGTCGGCATAGATATAAGCTCAACCTCGGTAAAAATGGTTGAGCTTATTAGTGATGGGCGTGGAGGTTACAAACTTGAGAATTATTCAATCTCACCCCTTGCCAAAGATGCCATCGCTGACGGTAATGTTGGCGACCTTGAAAAGGTCGCTGATGCCATCAAGCTCGGATGGAAGCTACTCGGGTCTCGCGAAAAGCGTGTCGCATTGGCGCTACCTTCATCCGCAGTGATCGCCAAAAAAGTCATCATGTCTGCTGATCTACGCGAAGAAGACATGGAGGTGCAAGTGGAGGCTGAGGCCAATCAATACATTCCCTTTTCACTCGATGAGGTGAATATTGATTTCCAAGTGCTTGGTCCTGCCCCTAGCAATCCAGACGAAGTTGAAGTGCTAATCGCTGCTGCGCGTAAGGAAAAAATTGAAGATCGCGTGGCTGCGGCAGAGGGGGCTGGATTAAAAGTTATTGTGATGGATGTGGAGTCTTATGCAACCGAGGCTGCGTATACCTTGGTGTCTAGTCAGCTTCCTAATGCCGGACGTGAACAGACCGTAATGATTGTGGACGTGGGGGCGACGATGATGCACATTAATGTGCTGCATAACAATGTGCCTATCTATGCGCGTGAGCAAAGCTTTGGCGGTGCGCAATTAACACAAGAAATTCAGCGTCGCTTTGGTTTGTCGCAAGAGGAGGCCGAAATTGCTAAGCGCAAGGGCGGGTTGCCTGAGAGTTATGAAAGTGAAGTGTTGCAGCCGTTTGTGCAACTGCTGGCGATGGAGGTTGCGAGGGCGTTGCAGTTTTTTACGAGCTCTACGCAATATAATCGTGTTGACCATATCGTGCTGGCGGGCGGCTGTGCGTCCATAGCTGAGATTGCTTTAACGGTGCAAGACCGCACGCAAGTCAATACCATTGTTGCCAATCCATTTCATAGTATGGCAACGAGCGCGAAAGTGCGAGCTCAGCAAGCCGCGACAGATGCACCTGCATTATTAATTGCTTGCGGGCTAGCCATGCGAGGGTTCGCAATATGATACGCGTCAATCTATTACCACATCGTCAAATAAGGCGTGAGGCCAAGCAGCGAGAATTTGGTTTGATGGCATTGTTTACTGCCGTCGCAGCTTGCGCGATTTTGTTTGTGGCTTACACCATCATCAATAGTAAAGTCGAATCTCAGCTAGAGCGCAACCAGCGACTTAATAATGCGATTACTAAGTTAGATAAAGAAATCGCCGATATTAAAGATTTGCGTGAGCAAATTAGTGCAATGCTCGAACGTAAACAGGTGGTTGAGAATTTACAGACCAATCGCAGCCAAGCTGTGATTGTTTTTGATGAGCTTAGTCGTCAACTGCCAGAGGGCATGTATCTTAAAAGTGTCAAACAAGAGGGTAAGGTTATTACCATCGAGGGTGTTGCTGATACCAACGCTAGAGTGGCGACATTGGTGCGTAACTTTAACCAGTCTAATTGGCTTGAGTCTCCTATATTGATAGAGATTAAAGCAATCACCGTGGGTGCGCAGAAACAAAATCTATTTACGCTCAAGGTGAGTTTAAAGACACCGACAACAGAAGCAGATGATGCGGGTGCCAAAGCGAAAGCTGGAAGTGCGAGAAAATCATGAAGTTAGAAGACTTTAATAATATAGATATCAATAATGCAGGTAGTTTACCCGCGCCAATGAAAGCGGTACTTCTGGGCCTTGTTTTTCTGGTGTTGCTCGCATTGGGGTATTACTTGTTGTTAAGCCCTGAGATGGAGGCCTTGGATACAGAAAAGGCAAAAGAAGAGGAGTTGAGAAAAGTCTACTTCGATAAGAAAAGTCAGGCAATTAATTTGGCTGCGTATCAGGCACAGATGGTTGAAATTGAAAAGACATTTGGCGCGCTATTGAAGCAGTTGCCAGATCGCTCTCAAATTGACGGTTTATTGACGGATATAAACCAAGCCGGATTAAGTCGTGGCTTAGAGTTTGAGTTGTTTAAACCCGGGCAAGAAACTCAGGCAGAGTTCTATGCGGAGATGCCAATATCAATTAAAGTCACCGGTAGCTACCATGATTTAGGTGCGTTTGCGACTGACATCTCAAAACTGTCACGCATTGTGACGCTGGGCGACGTTTTTGTCACGGGTAAAAATAAAGATGCCAAACCAGATGCTAAACCTAGCCCTAATGACAGTGGTCTAGTGATGGAGGCTGTTGCAAAGACTTATCGATATTTGGATGCGAGTGAAATCGCAGAAAAACGTAAAGCTGAGAGCGAAAAAGCTAAAGCAGCTAAGAAAGGTAATTAGTAACCGTGGCTGACATTTTTAAACGAATATTTACCTTGCCAATCATCATGCCCATTTTGGTTTATGGAGTGTTGAGCGCGGGGCTTGCTGGATGTAGCTTTGAAGAAGGCGATGACCTAGATCAATATATGCGCGATGCGACTAAAGATGTAAAGCCTAGAGTGAAGCCGTTGCCAGAGGTGCAGCCATATATGGCTTTGCAATATAACGCTGACGGTACGCTAGTGGATCCGTTCCGTGCTCGTAAGGCTGTGAATAAATCGAGTGTGCTGCAGCCCAACTTGAATCGACCTAAAGAGCCGATGGAGGCATACCCGCTTGAGAGTCTGAAGTATGTAGGATTACTATCTAAGAGTAAGCTAACCTATGCCTTGCTTAAAACACCTGATGAGTCGGTGCAGCAAGTTAAATTAGGTAATTATGTTGGGCAGAACTTCGGTAGAGTGACGCAAATTAAAGATAGTGAAGTCGTGTTGCTAGAGCTTGTGCAAGATGACCTCACTGGCGACTGGGTAGAGCGTACTACTAGTTTGGTATTGCAAGAGCAGTAATTAGCAGTAATTAATAGTACGGATGAAGCGCGTTGTGTCTTTATCGGATGGTGTTGGATGTAGTGAAACAGTGGTTCGTTTGAAAGTAGTCAATTTATTGTGATAGCGCATTAGGCCCTAGAAATTTTATATTTTTAGGAAGTGGGATTTAAGGTGAAATAATGAAAACGAATATTTGGATATCAAAACTTTTGCAAGTAACACTGTTGCTTGGCTTAACCTTAGGTTCGGCTTTGGCTCTTGCAGAGGATCAAGCTGGGCTAACCAATAAAATTGAGAGTGTCGATTATTCAACGTTGCCTGGTGGTCGAGTCAATATTCGTGTAAAAACTACCGAGCCACTAGCAAATCCTCCAGCCGGATTCACACTCAATAATCCCTCTCGTATCGCATTAGATTTTCCTAAAGTTGGCAATGGCTTATCTAAAAACAATATTCCAGCAGAAGCTGGCGCACTGAAAAGTGTAACATTGGCACAGGGTAAAGATCGTACCCGTATGGTGCTTAATCTATCAAAGAACGTAGGCTATAGCACAACAGCAAAAGGGAACGAAGTAACGATCCTGTTGCAGGCGAATGAGGCGTCAGCAAGCGCTGGGGTAGAGACTAAATTCTCTGAGCCGGTTTTAGGTAATAAGGCGGTCGCGATTAATAACATAGACTTTATGCGCGGTAAAAATGGTGAGGGGCGCATTATCGTTGACTTGTCAGATGCATCAGCTGGCATCAACATCAAGCAAAAAGGTAAAACTATCGAGGTTGACTTTATTAATACTGATGTCCCTACTAATTTGCAGCGCCGTTTAAATGTAATCAATTTCAACACACCTGTGCTTTATGTGGATACGATAAAGCAAGGCAAAAATGGACGTATGACCATTGAGCCTAAAGGTAATTGGGAGCAGTCAGCCTATCAGGCAGATAAAAAATTCATCATTGACGTGCGTCAGGTGGTAGAAGATCCAAATAAATTAGTACGTGGGTCAAAGCCTGGCTATGCTGGTGAGAAGCTGTCTCTAAATTTCCAAAATATTGAAGTGCGTGCAGTGTTGCAGGTAATAGCTGATTTTACAGGCCTGAACATTATTACGAGCGACACTGTGACCGGCAATCTTACGCTACGTCTTAAAGATGTGCCTTGGGATCAGGCGCTTGAGATTATTATGCAAAGCAAGGGCTTAGACAAACGCAAGAATGGCAATGTGATTTTAGTAGCGCCAGCAGATGAAATTGCGGCTAAAGAAAAACAAGCCTTTGAGAGTCAGCAGCAAATTGATGATGTTGAGCCGCTGCGCACTGAAGTATTTACTTTGAAGTATATGAAAGCTGAGGCTTTAAAAAATATATTAAGTGACCCTAAGCAAAAGATCCTGTCCAAGCGCGGAAATGCAGTGTTAGACCCACGTACTAATACAGTGTTTGTGCAAGATACGCCTAAGTATTTAGAGCAGGTGCAGGCCATCATTAATAAGACGGATATTCCTGTCAAACAGGTGATGATTGAGTCGCGCCTAGTGATTGCTGATGATAAATATAGTAAGGCATTAGGCGCTAGGCTTGGTGTTACTCAAACAGGCACTCCTGGCAGTAGCGTTGGAACTTTAAGCGGTAGTTTGGGTAATCGCCCAACCGCAGTGTCCGCCACAGGTGTGGTTACGCAAGGCACTCACAATGGTGCAGTACAAACGACCTTAACCAATGGTGGCGTGTTTACCAGCTCTGATGGTCAGCCAGACTTAATGTCTAACCTTGCGGTTGCAAATGCCACAGGCTCAATTGCTTATAGCATTTATAACGTTGCCGCTGGTTTGCTGCTCAATTTAGAGCTAACTGCGATGGAGACTGATCAACGGGGTAAGATTGTGTCTAGCCCACGTGTTATTACTGCCAATCAGCACAAGGCTAAGATCGCAGCAGGTACGGAAATTCCTTATCTGCAAGCATCAAGTAGCGGTGCTACCAATGTTGCATTTAAGCCTGCAGTATTGAGCTTGGAAGTGACTCCGCAAATTACGCCAGATGAAAAAATCATCATGGAGCTTGATATTAAAAAGGACAAAGTCGGTCAAATATTCAATGGTGTACCATCTATAGATACTCAGAATATTAATACTCAGGTGTTGGTGGGTAATGGTGAGACCGCGGTGCTCGGGGGGATTTTTGAACAGGTCGAGCGTGATGATGTAAGTAAAGTACCATTCTTTGGGGACTTGCCACTTTTTGGCAACTTGTTTAAGAAGAAGACTCGACAAAATGATAAAACAGAGTTGTTGATATTTATCACTCCGAAAATAGTGGATGAACGCCTGACGTTGCAATAATAGATGATGTTGGTTATGTAGCGACAATGCAGCTCATTGTTTTGATAAAATGCCCATCTGGAATATGATGGGCATTTTCTTTTGCAGACCATTATGCGGCTACATGATGGTGCTAGTGCAATGCACTCTTGTTGTGAGAGTGTGCTGCTGGGTAATAAGGATGGTTTTAATTTGAATAATATCTATTTTATAGGTCTGATGGGTGCAGGTAAAACCACCATAGGGCGCATGCTATCCAAACAGCTAGATAAAGAATTTTATGATTCTGATGTTGAAATTGAGCGTAGAACCGGTGTAAGAATCCCGCTTATTTTTGAGCTGGAAGGCGAAGATGGGTTCCGAAAGAGAGAGACGCTCGCGCTTGAAGAACTTTGTCAGCTGAACGATATTATTATGGCAACGGGTGGTGGCGCAGTCCTCATGCCTGAGAATCGTGTTTTATTAAAAAATAGTGGGAAAATTATCTATTTGCGGGGTAAGGTAAATGATTTATACCAGCGCACGAGACATGATAAAACTAGGCCACTGCTGCAAGGCGGGAATATGAAGCAAAAGCTGGAGCGTTTGTATTTAGAGCGTGATCCTATCTACACCAGCTTGGCTGATTATATTGTAGATACCGGCGCCCAATCTGCGCTTGAGATTACGACTTATATTGAAGATTTATTGAAAAAGTAAACATGGTTATGCAAACACTAAAAGTAGAATTAGCGAATAGAAGTTACCCAATCTACATAGGGCGATCACTTATTTCAAATGTGGACTTGATTCTGCCGCATCTGAAGCGCAAGCATGTGGCTATTGTTACAAATGCAACGGTAGCGCCTCTGTATCTTGAGACTTTAAGCAATGCGCTGCAAGCTGCAGGCGTTACGGTGATTCCCATTATATTGCCTGATGGTGAGGCGTATAAGAATAGTGAAACACTTAATTTAATTTATGATGCATTGCTACAAAATCGCTGTGAGCGTAGCACCACCCTCATTGCACTTGGCGGTGGAGTGATTGGTGACTTAACCGGTTATGCTGCAGCGACTTATCTGCGAGGCGTTCCATTTATACAGATACCTACTACGCTACTATCACAGGTAGACTCATCTGTGGGCGGTAAAACTGGCATCAATCATCCGCTTGGTAAAAATATGATTGGTGCTTTTTATCAGCCACAACTTGTACTGGCAGATATTGATACTCTGCAAACCTTACCTGCGCGCGAGTTTTCTGCAGGCATGGCTGAGGTGATTAAGTATGGCTTAATTCGTGACGCTGAGTTTTTTGATTGGTTAGAAGAGCGCATTGAGCAATTAATGGCATTGGATGAGAAAGCAATCACTGAGGCTATTTATCGCTCATGCAAAAACAAGGCAGACGTGGTTGCGCGAGATGAGCATGAAACAGGTGAAAGAGCACTGTTGAATTTAGGTCATACATTTGGACATGCAATAGAAAATGCGATGGGCTATGGCGTTTGGTTGCACGGTGAGGCTGTAGGTGCTGGCACTATGATGGCTGCAGACTTATCGCAACGCATGGGCTGGCTAACCGTAGATGAGGTGAAGCGGATTCGTCAGTTATTAACCGCTGCTAAACTACCGTTAGATGCGCCAAAGTTGGGCGTAGAAAAGTATCTTGATTTAATGCAGCTGGATAAAAAAGTGGCTGATGGAAAAATTAGGCTTGTGCTACAGCAAGCGATTGGTCAGTCAGTCATTACCAGTGATTATGACGCTGAAAAGCTAAAAGAAACCCTGTCTTTATCAACAATATAACCTATATTTGTTAATCCTAGCCTAGCGGCATACTAGGTGAGACATTGCTTACATAAGCAAATGTTTATGTTTAATTATCATCTGAGCCGTGCTGGGTGGTAGTGGCTTGCGAGAAGTAGCTTACCTATATAAGATACAAGCATGAATACTCTCGCTCCCTACGCTGCCAATCCAGATCAATCTATTGGGCGGCATCATGCCGAACCTGCCTCGTCAACACGCAATGCATTTCAGCGTGACCGAGACCGTATCATTCACTCAACAGCCTTTCGGCGCCTGGAGTATAAAACTCAGGTGTTTGTAAATCATGAAGGTGACCTATTCCGCACGCGGTTGACTCATAGCCTGGAGGTTGCCCAAATGGCGCGCGGTATTGCAAGAACCTTAAATCTGCATGAAGACCTCACCGAGGCCATTGCACTGGCGCATGATCTTGGGCACACGCCGTTTGGCCATGCTGGGCAAGACGCACTTAATGATTGTATGCGCGATTACGGTGGGTTCGAACACAACTTACAGTCGTTACGAGTAGTTGATCAGCTGGAGCAGCGTTATGCGGAGTTTGATGGCTTAAACCTCACGTTTGAAGTGCGAGAAGGCATACTCAAGCATTGCTCAATTAGAAATGCAAAGCAGCTTGGTGATGTGGGTGTGCGTTTTATCGAAAAAACCAGCCCTAGCCTAGAGGCGCAGCTGACAAATTATGCAGATGAAATTGCCTATAACAACCATGATATTGATGATGGCCTGCGCTCAGGATTAATTAGTATTGAACAGCTATCGACTGTGGGATTGTTTGCGCAGAATCTGGCTGAGGTTAAGGTGAAGTACCCTGTGCTAGAACAAAAACGACTGGTGCATGAAACAATCCGCCGCATGATTAACACCTTGGTTGTAGATTTATGCACACAGAGTGCAAAAAATATTGCGCAACATCAACCTGCTAGTATTGATGATATTAGGCAGTTGCCTCAATTAGTCGGGTTTAGTGAGGATGTAGCTAAACAAAACTTAAAGCTAAAGCAGTTTTTACGCAAAAACTTATATCAGCACTATAAAGTGAATCGCATGAGCGCGAAGGCAGTCAGAATTGTGCGTGAGTTATTCGCGTGCTTTTATGAAAACACAGGATTATTACCAAATGAGTTTCAAATCTATGCAGAAGTAGATAAGGCACGTGCCGTCGCGGATTATATTGCAGGGATGACAGACCGATTTGCGATAAGAGAACATCGCAAGATATTTACAGTAGAAGAGTATTTGTAGGTTCTGGTAATCAATCCGAGCTTTTGGTGCAACTAAGGCTGTGTTGTTATGGAGGTTCGTGTCGTAAGCGTAATCACCTCGTGGCAGCAAGAAAATCAGCGTCTGACTCACCTTCACAATTCGGAGGAGCAATAAGCCTAATTAACAAGCTGTGGGGCAATAAGTCCATCTGCCAAACGTATGGTGTTGCAAAATTACAACAAATGTAAGTAATTGTGACAAAAAGCCCAACTTTTAGTTGTAAGCCTAAAAATCTTTGTGCATACTACGTCCTACCTTCTTAGTGAATGCTACTTAAGTAGTAAACGTTGAGAGAGTTTGCAAACTTTCTCTTTGGTTTGGTTGCCGTACGGTAACAAACTGATGAGGTAATCGAGTAATAAAAATAGTAATATTTTTTAGGA